>Ga0172380_10008059_pt1 | contig 11679 bp, 12 predicted proteins | sample Leawe162metaG_FD_119747 | JGI IMG/M metagenome (GOLD analysis project Ga0172380, IMG submission 119747) | Leachate microbial communities from a municipal landfill in Southern Ontario, Canada - Leachate well 162 metaG | ecosystem: Engineered > Solid waste > Landfill > Unclassified | place... | reverse complement strand
TCTATTGTTATACCTCCAGATTCAATGTTGCTTAACAAGCCTGCTGTTTTATAGGCATTACTAGAATATTCCATTAACTCGTATTCAAACCACTCTACCCTTCCATTTAAAAATCTATCCATATCAATAATCCCTTTCCTGATCGTCAATTCTAACTATTTTACACGTAAATTTATATCCAACATTGCCATACCTTGTAAGATTAGGACTCAAAATAGAACATTTAAAATATCTACCTCTCCAATCTCTATAAAAGAAATCAGTGTTGTTCCTTATTAGAGTTTTGAATGCATCATATTCTGAGTAATAAATAGTAGCTGAAAAACTTAATTCATAATCAATTTCAATCCCCTTATATGGTACTGGATAAATACGTCCTGAATAATTAACTAAAGCCTGTTTTTGTTCATCTTTTTCCTGTAAAGATGTATCCTTTTCAAATATCTGTGTATCTTCATAATTATTTCCACTATTAACTATATGGAATCCAGTCTCTAAAACATCTATCTCTTCAACACTACTGTTCTTAATTGTTGGAGTAGCACTAACTGCCTCGACATAATATTGTGTAACCCCAGATATTGAAGGAAGTGAATCCACAAGTCCTGTGTTTTTAGGAATCAAGGTCTCTATTAATTGCCAATTCACGTCACTTTCTAGTTTTCTATATACATTGTTATATTCTGTCTCGGCATTTTCTGGGTCTATCTCCACAACTAATACCGGAAGTAATCCATATTCCTTACTATAAAATGAATCAGCACTTCCATCTTCCGTTGTCGAAGTTATCAATAGTCCATTAAAGTCTGTAATTGTTCCTGCAGCTATTAATTCAACTAAATCTGTGATATCCCACTGTTCATATTCGCCATATTCATTCTCGCCTTCATCAGTATGTGCGTGTGCGCCATATTGTGTTGCATCTATTGTTGGGGTATTGTTTGCTGTTATTGTACTCTCAACCCAGACGGTTTTTAAATACTTAATACAACTTTCTATTCCTGGAGTAAGAACATCTTTTCTATATACCTGTAAATAGGCATTTACTATTGTCTTGCCAACTATTTCAGATAAATCGAATCCCAAGTAAATGTCTTTATAAACTCCACCAACATCGTCCGCAGATAATAATAAATCATCCTCACTGCCAAAATTATCATTATCATGCACACCATCAAGAATTGTGTGTGAATCTTTATCTGTATTATTTATATAAAAAGTAACAACATCCGGATTTGTTATTTCTATATTTGCAGTTCCAAGACCTGTGTTATAATCAACCTCCACCACAGGTGTGGTTGGATCTAAAAATAATGTTGTAAAACTAGAAGCAGCCCATTCTAAACTCCAAAGTTCCACACTATTTGATACTAAAAGAGTTATATAATAAGCAGTATTATTTTCTAATGGATAATCAAAACTTAAACTTCCGGTTTCTTCATTTTCAAGACTCATTATTCCTGTTTTTTCTTCTAACATATTATCTTCAGCATCAAATAATCTCAAGATATACTCTTTCTGAGAATAAATTAAGTCAGTATACTCCCATTCTATCGTTAACAAAGAACTTGTATATGTTCCTTCGTTTGATGGGTCTAAAATTGTAACAACAGGCCTTTCTGCTATTTTAAAATAAGCATCTCCTGACCATGGCGACCCACCAGTACCATCTTCGCCGCCGGTTGTTAGAGCACCCCATGTTTGAACTTGATATTCCCAGTCTCCTTCTGCTAAAGTAACAGTCCAGTCATACGTTGATTCACTTCCAGCGGTTTTATCTATATAGGAGTATTCATCGGCGCTATCTTTTGCCCTAAATCTTAATCTAAAATATGTTTGAGTCGATGAATCTGTTGGATTATGCTGCCATGTAAAAGTAATGGGGTCTTCGTCGGTTCCATAAGCCCTTAAAGCATCTGGACTTAAATTACTAGGTGCATCTGGAGCTTGCAAAACAAGAACAGCATTACTTGTGGCATATGTTGATGATAACACAGGTGTTGTAATTGTAGCCTTAACTCTGTATTGAAACTCTATATATGCTTCTAACGAAGTATCTGTATAAGTTATAGCAGATTGACTAACTGTGCTCGACAAAGCAGACCATCCAAGCCAATCTCCACCTGATTTAACATTTCTTTCTACTGTTTGATAATTTGCTATTGTAGTATTTTTAGTCCAATTAAGAACAATTGTTGAGCCTGCCCTGGCAGCTGTTAAACTAGTAGGAGCAGCAGGAGTTGTTGACATAACAGCCGATTCAGACGAATAGTTACCATTCCCAGCAGCATTCCAAGCTCTAACTCTATATTTATATTGCCTATTTGCTATAGTAGAAATATCTGTATAACTTGTAGCACTAGCAGATAAAGTCGAAGATAATTCCGACCACGTACCAGATGAATTATTCCATCGTTCTATTTTTTGATTAGTATACGGTTTATCTACGTTTGTCGGATTTGTTCTGGTCCAGGTTACTGTTTGTTTTGTATCGGAAACCCTGGAAACGGACACTCCTGTTGGTGCATCTGGAATAGTTATATAAAAAACACCAACTAACAATTCTTCATTATCAGAACTCGCGCCGGACATACTGGAAGCTGTCGGAAAACTAGAAGTATTAGTTTTTCTATATCCAGTAGTACCATTGTTAGTACCTGCTATATGTCCACCAGAAGGATTCCTGTATAATCCTATCCAGTATGTAGTAGTAGAAGCAACAACATATGCAGATGACAAAGAATACTCTCTCCAAGATTGACCACCCACAGAAGTACTTCCTGATGACATACTAAATGTTGCAGTCTGCTTTAATGCTGAACCAGAAGCAGTCCACAATATTAGTCTTGTATTAACTGCACTATCTTTACCAGCTGCATATACTAATAACTTTGTAATTGCTCCTGCTGGTACAGATAAGTCACCTGATTGCTGATTTAAAGTATTAGTTCCAGTCCATTGGTAATCATCTGCTACAGGTGGAGTAGCATTATTTGTTATGTTATATTTATAAGGCATTAGAAAGCACCCCCTCTGGCATAAGCCTCTGTTTTAATATTCGCAAATAGATCATGAATAGATTTAATTTGTTCAATAGAGTCTGGATTTATAATGACACTTACATTATAAATATCACCCTCTGTTTTATTATTATTAATTGTAGAACTTGTTATAGGTGTAGTCATTGCAACAGATTCTGGATTACTATAAATATCTGCTCCTTCAGGTATATTGATTAATTCTGGACCCTGTTCGCCAACCCAAGACAAGCCACCTTTCCAATTTCTAGTACCTCTTGCATTCTTTGGAGTATTAGTTTCAATTTCACCAAAAATACCACCTGATAATATTGAAGCAACAGCAGACAATATTTTCCAAGCATTTTCTTTTATGTATTCTATTGCTTTTGCAACTAATTTTTTAGCCAATGACTCGCCAACTTTTGCTGCTGCCGAGATAATTGCCTCACTATTCTTATCTATAGCAGATGCTACAGCAGAAATAGCTTCTTTCATTTTAGATGGTAAAGATTTTTTTAAATCATCCCATAGTTTCTCTAATAATTTTTTTAATTTTTCTGCCTGAGTATTTACTTCTCTTGTTTCTTTTTCAGCAGCGGTCAAAACACCACCTGCTTTTTCATTTGCTAGAGCTATAGTTCTATTTTTAGTAGTTGTAGCTGAATCTATTGTCTTGTCTCTTGCTTTACCTGCTTCTCTTATCATTGAATCAGCTTCTTGCTGTGTTAGTCCTGTTGTTTCACCAACCATACTTTGAATAGTTCTAACTTTATCACTATAAAGCTTTTCAGCTTTAGATTTTACACCATCATAAGTCTTATTTGCTTCAGCAATTATTTGAATAGCTTCATCTCTTGCTAAAGAAGTTGTCCTATTTTTTAATTCCTCATAAAGAGAAATCAATTTGCCATTTCCATCACTTGCAGTCTGTATCATGTCTGCATTTCTTTGTCCAAGCAATGCTTGTAATTCAATAGTTTCTGCTGCTGTAAGTTCTCTTGAACTACTAATTTTGAGCTTTTCTAATTCTAAAATTCTAGCATCTCTTTCTTGAATCATTGTAATGTTTGAAGCTACATTTGTATTAAAATCCTCAATTAATTTAGCTTGTCTTTCTTGAGAAATCACATCTGTTTCAGCGAACATTGCTTTCATAGAATCAAGTTCCGCAGTAGATCGTTCTTTATATTTTTCTATAATTGCATTTCTTTCTGTATCCATTGCAGCCTTAGTCTCTTCTAGTTTTTGATTTAATAAGTTTCTATTTTCTGTATTTAAGTTTTCTCCAAATAATTTATGCATTGCATTTAGCTCATCTAATTTAGTTTGAGTATTAACCATCAGTTCCATTGTTGCATTTTCTATTTCACTATTTGCATACTTTAATTTATCTGGTATTAATCCAAATGTATCTAATAGCTTATATAAGTAGTCAAATAACTGTCCACCCCAATCAATTATTCCTTTAATAAAATCTAAAAATATATTTTGACTTGTTTGTGTACTTCCATTTAAATTTTCAAGACCATCAGAAATAAAACTACTGATTGCATCTTTAGCCATTCCAAAAGCTACAGATAAATTGTCACGTATTACAGATATAACAACCTGAGCTTTATCAACTATTTCTCCAAATCTATCAGCCAAAGCACGTGCCTGATCACCAGACATACCAAGTCTTTCTGTTAACACCTTAAACATAGTATCGGCATCACCAGAGAACAATGCTTTTAATGTTGCAATTGCATCTCCTATAAATCCGAGTTTTGCAAGAAATGCTGTTATTGCAACGGTAACTGTTGTAACAACACCTACAAGCATAACCATTTCAGCAATCCAAATTACTATTCCTCCAACAATTGCTGCTATTATAGGTAGACCTACCGTTGATATTACTGAAACAATAGCAGTTATAGCGGTAACAACACCTCCAAGAACACCAATAAGAGTTCCAATAACTACTAAAATAGGGCCAACTCCTGCTAACAATGCATCAAAAGCAGTTATTACCATAATTATTGGAGTTGGAAGATTAGCAAGAAAACCTATTAAATTTGTCAATACTGGAACAGCTATTTGTTGCAAAAAATCAAACAATGGCTTTGTTGCTTTACCTAAAAGATCATTAAAAGTATCTGCCAATGTAGACAACTTTCCAGACAAAGTTTTAGACCCTTCAGCCATACCATTATAAAATTTCCCACCTTTATCTGTGGCATCAACTAAAGCCTGTTCTACTTCTTTATATGTTACTTTACCAGCTCTCATCCTCTCTCTTACTTCTTCCATTGTTTCGCCTGTTCGAGCTGTAATTTCATTTAGAGGATTCCAGCCCCTGCCTATGAGCTGATTTAAGTCTCCTGCTTGCAATCTACCTAAAGAGTTTATTTGACCCATTACAAGACTCATTCCTTGAAGTTTCTCTTCATTACCTAAAGAAACATCACCCAATCTACTCATAATTGGAATAACATTCTCTTGAGTATATCCAAAAGCTAATAATGTTTTTGTAGCTTGTGCTAATCCAGTAATTTCAAATGGAGTTTCTGCTCCCATTACTTTCAAATCTTTAGTCATTTTTATTGCAGCCTCTTCAGAACCTAACATTACTTTGAAAGATGTTTGCAAATCCTCAATAGTACTGTTGAATTGTAAACCCTGTTTAGCAAAGCCAATAAGTGGTTCAGTTAAATTCTGTGTCAATGTCTCACCAACACCCTTTACAGCAGAACCAATGCCAGACATAACACCACCAAGAGCAGCAAGACCGCTTGTTGTTTCATTCATACCAGCTATATTCATGGTTCCCAATAATTCAAATATTGTCATTTATTTAGTCACCTACTTTCTAGTTAGAATTTGTTACATTTTTAAATTCCTTTACTTCTAATTTACAATGGTGATCTCTATGAGCCGTATTTTTTGGAGGTGATACAATAATATATGTAAAATCTTCATATTCAACTAGATCACCTACTTGCCAGTCAAAATCATCTGAGTAAAATTTAAATTTACTTATAAGTGTTAATGCTCCAGCTTCGCTTGTCAAAGCTGAAGATACAGAGCCTAGATATCCTAATGCCGGAGTATCTGTATATGTACTAACTGGCTTGCCATAAGTATTTAATGTAGTAAGAGGTCTTTTTTTTACACATGATACGAAATAATCTTCAATTGCCACTGAAATCACCCCCTGTACACTTTTCTGTAATCATTTAGTCCAGATGTCAAGTCGCTTGGATATCCAGAAACATTGCCAGCACTTGAAAACGCAACACTATAATCATCAATTTTCTCACTTTTAATGCCCATGCCATATCCTTTTAATTGATAATTAATCATCTGTGCTAATATAGGCTCAACTGATCTTGGGAATGAAACTAATTTAACATAGACACCACTTGTACATGTCTCATCTTTTATAACATAGTCATTCTCTACAACAAGTGTTTCAGAGGTAGTTGAGTCGATTTTAAAAAGTCTATTATTTCTAAATGTTCCACTAACTAAAACAAAATCACCTGTTTGAAACTCATGGACTGTATTTAAGTCAATAGTATATGTACTTTCTGTAAATGTAACATCATTACTACTCAAATATAGTTTATCTTTCTTAGTAAATGTATTTCTACAATAATTTATTATTGATTCCAGTACTATTGGCATTAAGTAAGCAATCTGAGCATCTTTTGTAGTGCTAGTTATATTTAATATTTTTTTTATATTTTCAACTGTCATTTTATTCACCAACTTTCTAAAAAAAGATCTGTGAAAATCTATTCAATTAAAAGAAATCACAAATCTTTTTCACATAATTTTATCTTTTCAAGGTTCGAATAGCTTTCAAAATATCATTTCTTGACTCATCACTAACTTTATTCTTCTCAATTATTGCTTCGGACTCTTTTTTTCTTTCAGCAACATTTAAATCCCTTGAATCATCATCGAATTTTAAATGTTTGTCTAAATATTGCTTAAAATTGCCTTTAAACTGTCCATTATTTCTAATGTATGATTGCCATAGTCTATCAGTCCATGCCTGCTCATCATGCCTTTTTAATTGAATACACTCTTTTCCTAGAGCAACATAGTAATTATAAAATGCAAGATCAACAGGGCCATCTAATAAATATTTAACGAAAGCAAAGTCATGATAATACAACATTAATTCAGCCATCAACCTATTTTCATCAAATTTAGTGCTATAGTAATCAATTGTTTTAAATAATTGCTCTATACAATCCTTTTCTGTTATTTTGGAATTATTAGAGTTTTCAACTTTTTTTTAAGACCATCAACATCGATCTTAGCCATTTTATACAAAGAATTTGGCACAGCATATATTAATATGTCTAAAGTTATTGCAATAAATTTATCACCCTGTATTAACTCGACATCTTCTGGCTTTTCTCTAATATAAGATGCTACAAGATTTGTAACATTTTCTTGAGCATATGGTAACTTTTCAACTATAAATGCAATAACATCTACTGCTAACATACCAACATCTTTTTTATTAGCATTACTAAACTCTTTCTTTGATAGATACTCAACATACGACTTAACTTTCATGTCTCCAAAAATTCTAAGTGCTAAGAAAAATTCCTTAGTATTTAGAATTCTACTATCCCAATCCTTGTTAACATTAATTAGCTCTATCAAAGCCCTTACTAGTTCTGCCTTTGTCTCAACATTAGTATTAACATCTTTATTATCCATTTTCTTTCCTCCAATATTTTATAATTATGATCCCACTTCAGAACCTGTACTTGAATAATCAAAGATCATTACAGGTGGTGTTACAGGGTCAGCACTTGGATAAAATCCAGTGTAAATCATCGTAGCAACAATTTCATCTTTCGAGTTAAAATTTAATGCATATGAATCCATATTATATGCATTCTCTAAAATAATAACACAATCTTCTCCAGTAAACTTCTGGCCTTTAAATGCAATATCATCTAACACATCATCAGCAGAAATTTCAAAACTAAAAGCTATTTCATCATAAGTACCATCTGCATCAGTCTTTTCAGTTACTGTCATTGGTATTCCCATACTTAGAATATCTGTAGTAATAGACAGATAATTTACTGTCAATTTAGGAATACATGTATCATACCGTTTTAATCCCTTTGTAGAGCCCATAAGACCGTCAACAGCTAAGTCTCTTATAACTCTTTCTATATCGAGTTGAGAGCCTCCACGTGTCGCTCCTATGATCTCAGGGTCAGTCTGAAAGTTCTTGTATGTAACTCCTTCGCCTAGCATAATGTTAGACATTTTATCTGGAGCTACAGGTGTAAATACTCCATTAGACATTATACTACCTCCTTATAACTCTTCATGTAGAGAGGTACTTTTGTTGGTGTAAGTCTTGAATAATGGCCTTTGAATACAGCAGCTTGAACAACTTCGCTTTTCTCCTGCAATGCCAGTGATAAGTTATCATCAGACAAGCAATTTTCAAGAACAACATGAAACGGCAAGTCACCAGCTCCCATTTTCTCTCCACAAACTGTAATATTTCTAATGTACGATTCATCTGTTAATTCTAAATCCATATAATATTTCTTATATGTCTCGTACTGAGTAAATTTAAATCCACCACCCTCAACAGGAACAACAGCAGAATCATCCTGATCTTGTATCATCATTAATGCATCAGCATAGAATGTTACTGTTCCATTTGTGCCACTAACTACAAAAGAAACTCCTTTAAGATCAGACCAATATGGGCTTCCTACTGATGTGAAAGAACTCTTAGCAATTTTAAATACTGTCCATTGATCTGCTGTTAAGTCAGCACCAACAACATCATATTTAAAATAATTAGTTTCAGTTCCTTTTTCATCAAGGTGAAATCTTAAACTTATAACTCCAGCTGCCTGTAATTTTGCCAGTTCTGCCGTAGTAATATATAATCCAAATCCAATAAAGTCACCAGCAACAGAAGATTCCTCGTTTGCAAATTCCTCCAGGTCTAAATCTGTATCAAATATATTATGTACTCCTTCACCATCGGAATCTGAAACAACACATTTAACAGAAGAATCCATTAATGCTATAGTACTTTCTTCTGTATAAGTACCTCCAGAATCAGTCGCCCACGCATCATCAGCCCAATTTAACATTGGAACCATGATCTTGTTATCATATCTTAAATATAGTTGATTCAAAGTTAATTTAGGATTTAATGAATCGTATCTTACCATAGGTATTCCATCACCTGCTAACTGTGGACCATAAAAACCATCTACAGCAAGCAACCTCATTACTCTTTCAACATCAACTACTAAGCCACCACTTAAATTACCTAAATGCTTTTCGTTAGGTAATCCTTTATTTATATAAACATTTGCTTCACCCATTACGATCTCGCTCATCGTCACTGGAACGTAAGGAGTAGCAACTCCGGTATCACCCATTTTCGTAACACCTCCTAATAAATTTTACAAATCCCAATCTTTTATCCAGTATTCTTGATGATATCTACTAACTGTCGGGTCAGGGTCAACTAATTCTCCCTCTACCTGCAGAAAACTTCTAAATCTACTATCAGGACTAGAATAAAAATTTAATCCATCCTTAACTAACTTAGATGCTTCCATTATTATTGAGTCATCAGTACCTCTGCACCAGTAGTCTATTTCTACCATCCTATTATTACAACTTGCATTAGTTCTTAGGTCAATAGGAGGAAATGTATAGACTATATAATTATCAGGTAATTCAGTAGCTGGATATATAGGCACAGCCTTTAAATTATAGACTGGTATGTCAACCAACTCTTTTAACCTATTATTTATTTCTGTTTTTATAGAATCAAAATCCATTTACTTCAGCCCCTTTGACATATTAGCTGCTGCAATTTTCTCTATTTCTGATAAATGTTTATATACAGCTGGCCTCATAAAAGGAGTACCAGCCTGCCTTGACGTGCCCATCTCCTGAAATCCAGCATATGGAGTATTATTCTCCAAACTAAGCACTTTATTAACAACTTTGTAAGTATTGTTTGACTTTAACTCTCCAGTATCAACAGCTACATAAATATCCATCTTGCCTTTGCAAAAACTACCAATAGCCTCCAAAGTATCTATTTCATTATCTTGTAACTGCTTTATTACTTTATTTATATTATTAGTTAATTTAAATTTTATACTCATCTAATCACCTACTTTGCTGCTTGCTTGTGTAAATCAGCAAAAATTTCATCAAGAATTTTTACATCAGGGACAGGATTTAAATCGTCCTTTGTTATATCTTTTAAAAGAATAACTTTATCATCATTAAATAGTTTATCTCCTGGAACGGTAAAGCTATAAATAATTCCAATATAAGCAAAAAACATTAAAACTCCATCAAACTCATCTTGGCAAATCTCAGCTTTCTTGAAAACTTCACTCGCCCAAAACCATGTTATATTGTTTTTATTCTCAAGTTTTTCTTTATGCAATTCCTGCATTATCTTGAGAATATTTTTAAAATGTAATCTACTTATGTTAACCTTTTCTAATTCTTCCATAGCTAAACTGCCCCCACAACTTCATCATAAATTTTATTCATTTTTTCTGAAAAGTATTTCAAGTTAAAGACTTTAGACTTCTCAATTATCTTATCTTTATCAATAAGTTTATTATCAAAGTCATTCTTGAACATACTAAAAGCTTCAACAACATCAGATGTATTAGGTATATTGCAGAAATAATCACCTAAGCCATTACCACCCATTTCTTGGATTACTGGCTTACCACAATTTAATGCTTCTGCAACTACTCTATTATTTATTCTGTTCGGACTAAATACACAATCTACAGCCCTATATACATGCTCCATATTGGTATATCTTGGCTTTACATCACCAAGACCGCCAACTCTTTTTAATTCATTTAATAAAATTTGCCAACATGCAAGTTTGTCATGCTCAAAACCATAAAAATGAAATTTAAATTCATTTGGGTACTTTTTAGCAACTTCTATACATCCTATTACCATTTCAAATAGGTCTATATCAGCTCTTACTGAATCACATATTAAAATATTATATTTGCCAGAATTTTCTAATGTATGTATTTTGCCCTCGTTAGTAAATCTCTGTTCATCAATTGCTGGATAATCAAAACATACATGTTTTTTATCTGGGAATGCTGGACTCCAAAATGGTATGTATTCAGGCCAAAAATGAATCATTTTTTTGCAACGATTCCATTTTGCAAGATTACTATACAAGCTATAACTAGACCTTTTACCATCCTGTTCAGGCCTAAAACAATCCAGTGGTTTGCCATGAACAATCCATATAATTGGTGCTTGATTTTTAACTAACCAGCTATCCTCAATTCCTGTATGCATAACTATGCAATCACATTCACTTATTAAATCTGGATGAGCAGTAATTAATTTAAATCCAGCTCTTTCATCAATAGCACCAACTTTGCACTGTTCTCTCGTCCCATCTGCCTTAGTTATACCAGCATCGAAGAAATACACAACATGTCCTGATAGAATATCAGCCTTTGCCATATCTCTACTTGCTTCATTCAATATAAGCCACATAAATTGGGACCAAACATGCTTACGTGTCCTATCTTTAATGACTTACTCATTGGCATCACCTCCTAATATAACGTGCGACCATCTAGCTCCATTTTTTATG
>Ga0172380_10008057_pt1 | contig 11680 bp, 11 predicted proteins | sample Leawe162metaG_FD_119747 | JGI IMG/M metagenome (GOLD analysis project Ga0172380, IMG submission 119747) | Leachate microbial communities from a municipal landfill in Southern Ontario, Canada - Leachate well 162 metaG | ecosystem: Engineered > Solid waste > Landfill > Unclassified | place... | reverse complement strand
GTGGCCAAGGCTCTGGCCAACGGCACCGAAACGGCGATCATCAACGGCGACACCACGGGCGCCGCGGCGGGAACGTACAGCACCGCCACCGACCCGCGTCTGGCGTGGCACGGTCTGCGCTATCACGCGCTTCTGGCCACGGCTTGCACCAATGATTCCAGCACGTTCGCCGAGGCGGCCACGCTGGTCACCATGGGCAAGATCACGCCGGGCTACTCGGACAACCCCGAGGATATGGTCTGGCTGACCAGCTCCAAGGTGGCGCTGAAGATGCTTGGTTCGACGGCGTTCCCGTCGTTCGCCAGCATCGAGAAGGTCGGCGCGGCCTATGCCGCCAACGTCAAGGGGTACGTGGGCATGTACTACGGCTCGCCCGTGGTCAAGTCTGCGTACATGCCCGACACGCTCAGCGACGCGGGCAAGGACACGGCGGGCCAGTCGTACAGCGGTCTGCTGTACTTCAACAAGCGGGCGTTCGCGCTGGCCACTCAGATCGGCGTGACCATCTCGACGATCTACAACCCCGAGACCTTGCAGTGGTCGGTTATCGGTCACGCGCTCCAGGACTTCCAGCCTTGGATCGCGCAGACCGCGACCACCAACCGCGCCGTGGCCATGGGCGTCAAGATCAGCTAGCCATAACGGCGGAAAGGAGAGAGAGATCATGGCAGTCTTCAACGGGCTCGACCTGGGCGCGTTCCGCTGGCAACTCCAGTCGGGCGCGACGAGCGGGGCCACCTTCGCCGTTACGGGCCTGACCGCTGCTGACAAGGCGGTGGGTGGCATCGTCTTCGCCGGCGGCGCCTCGCACACGGCCAAGAGCGCGATCAACCCGTCCGAGCTGACCTTCTCGGCCGGCGCGGCTTGCACCAACGCCGTTGACACCGACGCTGACACCGTGTTGGTGGTGTGGATGGACGTTTCGGCCCTGTAGCAGGAGTGTCGAGCATGAGCAGGAGCAGTCGGCCAGCACGCGACACCCAGCACACCGACGTATGTGCTGCGTCCGGCTGCTCCTGCTTGCTCGGCCACTGGACCCATGGCGAGGAGATGCACCATGGCGCGTAGAGAGACAGTGGCGGTGGTCACGATGCTGTGTGACCACAAAGCCAACTTGATCCCGCTGTTGGTTCCACGGTGGAACACCATCGACTACGGAGACCGCGATGTGGTCTACGTGGCGGTCACCAACGACGCTTGCCAACTCACCTGCCGACGTTTCGAGGAGGCCGCGGCCTACCCGGTGCAGTTCGTCGGCATCAAGGAGATGGCTAAGCACGTCCCCGATCTGGACTTTGAGCGCTACGTGCGACCCGAAGAGCAGATGGCGAACATCATCTACCTCCACCGCATGGCGATCATGCGCGAGGCGGCGCGCACCCGCTCGCTCAACCTGCGCAGCGTCGGTGAGGATGGCAAGCCGCGGACCGTCGATTGGGTCTACTGGCTTGACCAGGATATTGACCCCCGCGCGCACAGCTTCTTGTGCTTGCACCAGGTCTTGACGGCCACACGCGGCCCGCAGGCGCCCAAGGTGGCATGTGGGCTCTACTGTACCCGCCTGCTCGGCCAGGATATCACCGGCTGGCTGGGCGACGAGCAGCCGCGCAGCTACGCCCCGATCATCGCTGGTCAGGTGCAAGCCTCCCGCGTGGCCGGGTTCGGCTGCGTGCTGATGCGCCGCAAGACCCTCGCGGCCACGCGCTTTGACACATACACCGACTACCGGCTGGCACGACGCCGGCAGCGCGAGGTCAACCGCCGCGACACCGAAGGCGTGCTTGGCGAGGATATCTTCTGGTTCCGCCAGCACGAAGTGTCAACGGGGCAGGTGCCCATGGTTGACAACCGCGTGAGGTGCCGACACTACCACGCGGACGGCAGCTACTGGCGGTATGACGAGGAAGAGGACAGCCCGTACCTGACCCCGCATTACTACACCGACGAGGTGCTGCCGGGGGCAAGTGAGGTGGTCTGCAACATCTCCAACGAGACGATCCGGCTTGACGCCTACCGGCTGGCAATCCCGCCGGGCGCGGAGGCGCGGGTGAGTATGGAGATCGCGGGTCATCTGCGCGAGTTGCACTCGCAGAAGGTTGAGTGGGCGGCATGAAAGCCAAGATGAGCACGGTTCACGAACAGTTCAACCTAATCCACTTCGCCGGCCATGTGCGCCGGGTTTACGCCGAGACCGCCGCGCGGCTGGGCATCCAATCGACCGGATGGCTGGCCTGGCCACAGGAGGCCCAAGCGCTGTACGACTGCGCGCTGGCGGCTCCTGGTCCGGTATTGGAGGTCGGATGTTTCATGGGAACCTCGGCCTGCTATGAGGCAGCCCCTGGGAAACAACACGTCTACACCGTAGATCCGCACTCGCCAGACTACCGCAGCCCGACCCAGGCCGCCATTCTGGGCGACATTGACACGGCCGAAGTTGCTCTGGCCACCTGGGAGGAACTTGGTATCAGCGACCGCATCACGATGGTGCGCGCCTCGTCGGTTTCGGCGTCGCAGCTCACCGAACTGCCGACCGAGTTCGGCATGGTGTTCATCGATGGTGACCACAACGTGGCGCCGTGCGCGCTTGACCTGGAGATATGGGGGCCGCGGGTGATGCCGGGCGGGTTCTTGTGCGTGCACGACTACAACGTCCGCGGCGACGAGGCCGAGGCGTGGGACGTGGCCGGCTGCGCCGCCCGCTACATCGCCAGCACTGGCCTGGAGTGGATGGGGCCGGTGGTCTGCGGCAACCTCGCCTATTACCGACGGGAGGCGTGACGTGGAGATCTACATAAGGATCAACGCTCGGTTCTCTCAGGAGCTGCTGAGCCAAATGCTGGATGTCGCAAAGGCATCTTTGGACGGGTCAGTGGATGTGGATCTAGTGCTGGCCGACGGGAAACCTGCCAACCTCATTATGATCCGAGACACCGACCGATCTTTCGCCAAGTTCTTTCCAGAGGAGGCGTGACGTGGCGCTGAACTGGGATGCTCTAACGACGGTGGCGGCAATGCGCTCCTACATCGCGCGGGAGCGGTCGGGCAGTTCCGCCGACCTGCTTGCCGATGCCAAGATGGAGCAGGTCATCAACCAGGTGTCGGCGTCCATCGGGTTCTACACTAACCGCCAGTTGATCGCCCCGTCGGCCGCGCTGGTCTACATCCTGGATGGCAACGGCAGCGACCTGATTGAGTTGCCAGAGTATCCCATCGTCAGCATCACAGAGATCAAGAACCTGGCCTCGGCCGAGGTCATCCCCGCGCGCACGAGCTACACGGGCACGGGCTACAGCAGCAGTGACGCCGACACACTGGCTGGCGTGGTGAGGCTCACAGGCTACGTCACGGACGCGGGCAGTGCGCTGCTCAAGGTGACGGCGCGGCTGGGCTACGATGCGACCACGGCGGCACCTGTTGCGCCGGCCGTGGCTACGGGCGTCACGCGGGCACACGCGCAGGCGCTGGCTCAGTTGGAGCAGGCGGCGCTCTGCTGGGGCTCGTTGATCTTCGTCTCGCCGACGCCGAGCATTGACACCGTGACCGTGGAGGGTGGCGCGTCATTCACCACGCGCGAGCAGGATGTGCCGACGCGGGTCCGAGGGCTTCTGCGACCGTTCATGAGGTACGTGCTGTGATCCTCGTCAAGGTCCATACCGAGAAGACGGCAGCCACCGAAGGGCGCAAGCTCTGGCGCGAGCTGCGCGGCGTCATGGCCCACGGCATGAACGGGCCAGGTGGCTTCACGGCGACGGCGCGCGAGGGCCTGCGGGCCGGTGATAAGATCGTCTCTGGCCACCTGCGGCAGGCCACCAAGGGCGCTGTGGAGGCCACGCCCAACCGGATCCTAGGCATCGTCGAAACGTCCAACTACGGCCTGTGCGTGGAGGATGGAACGAAGCCGCACTGGCCACCGTTCCTCGCTATCCTCAAGTGGGTCGCGGCGCGTGGCATCGGCCGCGAGTTCGGCGAGGCCAGGATCAAGAACGGCGTGCTCGGCAGGGCCAAGCAGACGTCCCACTGGAAAGCCGCGCTCACCATGGGGTACGACCACGCGCGCTCGCTCGTCGATGCTCACCCCGACGGCGTGCGCACCTACCGCGGCGAGGCAAGGATCAAGAACGGCGTGCTCGGCAGGGCGTCGTCGATGACCGTCTCTGCCAAGCTGAAAGCGGCCCGCCTGCGCTTGACGCTCGGACCCGAGGAGGGCAAGTTCGCCATGGTCTCCCGCCGGTTCATGGGCACTGCCATGAACAGCAGCGAGCGCGCACAGCGCGGCGTCGCCTTCCTCATCCAGCGCAAAATCAGCCGCGTCGGCACGCGCGCTTATCCGTTCATCGAGCCAGCCATCGCGGAGATGTGGCCCCACCTGCTTGAGAACGTCGGCAAGGTCTTGGCCGGGAAGGAGTGGCGCTGATGGGTATGCAGACCACCATCAAGGGCGCGTTCACCTCGGCCGCCATGCTGACCGCCATCAACGCGGCTTTCACCACGGCTGGGATTGAAACCATCCCGACCAGCGACGGGATCCTGACCAACCGAGGCCAGGAGGTCACCGGCTGGCCCTTCCTGTTCGTGACAGGGCCGGTCTGGGAACAGGAAGGGCCAGCCAGCGGAACCTACCGCACTCTGACGGGGACGATGACGCTGCAGCTTGGCATCTGCGCGCCGGCCGAGGATACCATCGCGGCCAATGCGCCTCTGTACGGAGACGCTCTGCGCGCAGCCGTGGAGACGACGGCCAAGGCGACGCCGATCATGTTTTGCGAATGCGTAGCGGGCTCTGCCGACGGCGAGCCTGTGGCAATCGAGTCGGGGTTGCCCGCCCGGCTGATTGAACAGCGCTACCGAGTGGTAGCCTGCTATGACCATGGGCAGGCATAGGAGACAGGGACCATGGGCACTCCCAAGGTCGGCGGCAATCACTGGCTCAACATCGCCGGGACCTCTTACAAGATCCAGGGCTCGTTGAACAACAACTTGACCGTGCGCGAGGCCAACGGCCGCGGCAGCGGTGACGCTGTTCCGTACCCGATCGAGAACGGGCTCGAGGATGGCGCCTACTTCGGCGGCGACGTGATCTCCGACGACTACGCGCTGGTCAGCTTCGACGGCATGACCGTCACCGGCTGCGGCTGGAATGACGGCAGCACCACGGTCATCTCGGCGGTGACGTGCTATCTGCGCGTGCGCCACTCGGCCGACATCTCGGGCCTCGGAGCCAAGTTCTCGGTTCAATGTGTGCCGCAGGCCATGCCGTACCAAATCTCTCACCTCAGCTACTAGGAGCCACCATGCGGATCACTGCGGGAGATGAACTGCTGGCTGCGGTAGCCGGGTGCGAGGAGTGGCGAGGGATCACTATCGGCCTGGTGGACGGGGCACCTGATGACGCGGTGCAATGGCTGCGCGTCGTGACCGTTGACCAGGCCGAGAAGATCATCAACGCGCCGATGTTCCAGCTTGGCGAGGACTACACGGGCGCCGACGGGCTGGCCGCGTTGGTGCAGGCGTGCATGGAAGTGCGCGAGGATGACTGGACGTCCGAAGAGTACGTAGCGGAGCAGGCCCGCCCGTGGTTCGCCTGCGCGGCGGACCTGCTGGAGTATGGCGATCCGACCATGCCCAACTCGCGGGCCAACGTGCTGCTACAGGCGGTGCTGATGGCGGGCGGTGTGGCCGATCCCGGCGTTGTCGAAAAAGCCGACAGCCCGACTGCGTTCCGCGAGCGCGCGCTTGGCGGCCGGTGGGTCAAGCTGGCGGTGCTGCCTGGCGAGCCCGAGGTCTACGTGTCCAAGTTGACCGAGCGGCATCTGACCATCGCGTCACAGGAGGCCGACCGCGAGATCCTCGTCAAGCGGCCGTGTGAGAACCAAGCGCGGCGCACGCGCAGTGTGGTGTCACACGTGCTGCTGAGCGGGCCGAAGGGCTCGCCGCTACTGACCGCCGAGCAGGTGGGCCAGTTGCCCTACGGCACCGCGCAGTTCATTGAGTACGTGGCCACCGACCTTGGCATGGGGCAGGGCAGGGAGCCGCGGGTTGCCACCTTTCGTGGTGGCCAACCCGTTGAGCAGGAGCCCGCAGGAGGCGGAGTTCGTGACGTGGTGGTGTCTGGAGAAGCTGCATCGGACGCCGGGCGAGTTGGAGATGACGCCGGGCGAGTTGAACCTTGCCCTATCGCACTGGTCAGCGGAGCAGACGCGCCGGGATGAGGCGGAAGACGAGGCGATGACCGCCGCGAAGGAAGAGGCGAAGCGTGGCCGACCTTGAACGCAGAGTAGTCGCAGTCGAGTTCCGAGGCGAGCAGGCCGTAGCGGCCGGCTACCAGAAGGTCACGGCTGCTGGCAACAAGTCTGCCGAGGAGATCGAGCGCGCTGCGTGGAGGGCCGCCGCCGCTCAGTCGGCAGCCCGCGTCCATGCGTCACAGGTGGCCGAGCGGGCCTCGGCGGCTGAGGCTGCCGCGCAGGCCAAGCGTGACGCCGGGTGGAAAGCGGCGTCCGACAAGGCGACGAAGGACCGGCTGGCCAATGAAGCGCAACTCGCCGCGGCGCGCACTGCTCACATGGGCACGTTCTCCAGCGGGTTGTCGGCCACCAACTCGCGACTCGGCCAGTTGGTGCAAGGCGGCGCGACTGCGTTCCGCGCACTGGCGGGCGGGGCCGGAAGCGCGGCCGGCGCGGTGCTTGGCATCGGCGCCGCTGCTGTCTCGGCTGTGGCCAACATGGCAGTCTCGGCGGTCAAGACCCTCGCATCCTGGCTGATGACGGCCACCAAGCTGGCGCTCGGCCTCGCGGCGGCTGGCGCCACCATCGGCGCGGTGTTCACCAAGGCAGCCATCGCGGCGGCCGGCGAGCGTGACACCACCATGCGCTCGTTGACCAGCCTGATGGGCGCCGGTCCGGCACAGAAGCACTTCGGCGTGTTGCAGGGCATGGCCACGCAGCCGGGTATGGACCTGCGGTCTGCTCTGGCCTTCTCGCGCGGTTTGCAGGCGGTTGGCGTGTCCGCAGAGTACGTGGTCAGGATGCTGCGCACCATCGCCAACACCAACGCGCTGAGCGGAGGCGGGCCAGAGCAGTTGCTGCGCATCTCCTACCAGATGACCCAGATGTTTGCGAAGGGGAAGGTCATGGCCGAGGACGTGATGGTCCTCAGCGAGAGCCTGCCGCAGTTCCGCGCGGCCATGATGAAGGCGTTCGGCACGGGCGATACCGAAGTGCTCATCAAGCGCGGGTTGACGGCCGCGCAGGTCATCAACGGCGTGTTGACCGAACTCGACAAGCTGCCACGGGCAACGAGCGGCTGGGCCAACACCGTTCAGAATATGAAGATGACCTGGGAGAACCTGCTTGTCGCGTTCGGCGAGGGCTTCACCAAGGCCGGCGGCATGGGCATGGTCGATAAGCTGGCCGAGGGCTTCACGAAGTTGATCCCGGTCTTCACGCAGATCGGCCAGCAGGCGGCGACGGTGCTTCCGCTGATTGGCGCCGGCATAGAGAAGGCGTTCGCGTTCCTGTCTGACCCGAAGGCGATCAACGATTGGGCCAAGACGATGGTGGACGGGCTGGCCAAAGTGGCGACTGGCATCCTCGACTTCGTGAAGCTTGCGGCCGCTGGTATGAAGGTCTTTGTGAACCTGCTTGAATCAGTCGTGCGCACGATGGGTGTTGCGGTCAACTGGATCGGACGGTGGGTCAAGACCGATCCGTGGGAGGCAATTGCTTGGCAGAATGCCGGTCACGAGATCCAGGCCTACGCCGACACCATGGGCGCGTCGTTCGCCAAGAACGCTGGCAGCGTGATCACGTGGGCAGAGAAGGCCAAGGCCAGCGTCAACACGTGGCAGACGGCAGCGAAGGCAGCGGTTGACAAGACCACGCAGGCAATCGAACGGCAGGCGTCGGCAATCAAGCAGGCGGCCGGCGCGGCGGGTCAGGGCGGCCAGCAGGTGCTTGCTGGCATCACGGCCGGCTCCAAGCTTGACCCCGAAGCGGCTGCGTACATGAACGCCTTCCGTTCGCGCGGCGCGCTTGGCTACGGATCGGTACCCGGCGGGATGACCGGCGCCGAGTGGGAGAAGCAGAAGCTGGCCAACATCGCTGCCCGCGAAGTATCCGAACGCGACAAGAGCCGGATGGCAATCGAAGAGGAGCGCAAAGCCCGCGAGGAGAACGCAAAGCGCATGTGGGAGACGGCCAAGACCATGTATGGCGGCGGCCCGCGCGACATCCTCAACAACGCCCTATCTGCCATCCGCGACTATCAGCAGGGCGCTGCAACCGCCGGACTGGGGTTCAGGCTTGGCAACGGCGCCATGGCCAGTGTTGGCATCGCGCAGGGCCAAGACGCTATGACGCGCGGCTCGTGGTTCGGGATGACCGGGGCCAACATGCAGGCCGGCGGTGCGTTGCCAGCGTGGTTGACGGCGCTGCTTCCGCGTATGGCGCAAGAGGCCGCCGCCAGCAACAAGAACATCACGATCGAGGGCGACTACTCCAAGGAGCGAAGGGACCGCGACCGCCAGAGCATGGGCGAGCGCCTCACGGCGTCGGTGATTGGCAACCTCGGCGCCGGTGACCAGGCCATTCTCGCACAGGGCCGCATGGGCGGGCCAGCCAACGCCATCACGATGAGCGCGCGCCGGGCCGGGCGCGACATGGCCAGCTCGGTCATTGAGGCGCTACGGACTGAGCTGCCGCAGGCGTTCGAGGCGGTCATGCGTCGGTACCGGCTTGACGTACAGGGGGCCAACTGATGGCTGAGGCGCTATGGCTCCAAGAGGCGCGGAACGTCATTGACGAGCCGGGCGCCGGCTTCCACGTCGAGTTCTGCCCCGAGAACGCGCGGGCGTTCAAACGCCTACTCGACCAGGGCTACTTCACGCTCACCAACGCCTACTATGAGCCCATCGGCGGCTGCATCATGGGCCAGCCGCTGTTCGGCGTCGGTGACACGACGAGCGCGGCATGGGACACCACGGGCGCCAGTTGGGGCGCCGACGCCGACTGCCCGAAGCCGCTCTATGAGCCCTACACCAACGCGCGCACGCAGGCGATGAGCTACCGCGCCACGGGCGAGGATTGGACTCTGACCCAGAAGACCGCGTTCGGGTGGGGCCAGCCGTTCTGTTTCCAGTTCGTCACCTACTCCAAGTCGGGCAGCCAGACCGGCGAGATGATGGCGGTGGAGTTCGGCGGCGTGTGGCGCCTGCGGCTCTATGCCACGGGCCGGGCCACGCTGGCGCGCAAAGACGAGGCCGAGGTCTACCAGCAGGTCGGCTCCTTCGACTGGATGGCTGGCCAGTGGGCACCGTCTCAGCATTGGCTCTGGGTATACCAGGTCGGACCGAAGCTGGTCATTCGCAACCGTGGCGGCACGGCCGACGGTGAGCCGAAGGGCTTCGCCTATTGGGACGAGACCGCGCAGGAGGAGCCCGAGAAGCCGGGTCGGTTCCACGCACTGCGCGAGGGCAAGGTAAAGTTCAGCGGCGAAGGCTACATCGCCATTGGGTGCGCCGCGCAGAAGTTCGACCTGGACGAGGGCGACCCGATCACCAGCAAGTTTGCACAGACCAGCATCGCGCAGGTTGGCATCGCGGGCGAGGGTAGCACGCAGGGCGTGGCCTCCTACGTGACCGGCCTGCACACGGACGGCGTGACGCGGCCGACGGTGACCGTGTTGGACACTATCGGCACCACGTGGCCGCCTGCGGCCGATGGAACAACGCGCTACGGCCTGCGCTATGACGTGGAGTGGACAACCGAGGGCGACAAGACCTTCTACCTGCTGGCGGCCGACATCGTTGTGCCGCGCACCACGCGCAGCACGGGCACCACGGGGACCAACGTGCTGGCGCTGTCCGGCGTGGCCGACAAGCGCCTCTCACTCCACCGCGAGGGTGACCTTGACCGAGAGGGATTCGCGGCCGACCTATTCACGGCAGATGGCGCGCTGGCCAGCTACGTACAGCCCAACATGCTGGTCAGGTACAACTCTGACGGGGTTGACCGGTTCCGCGGGTACACGACCAATGCCACCTGGCAAACCATCTCCGACGCCAACCCGACCATCGGCAATCTCGGGCTGGAGTGCGAAGGGCTCTGGAGCCGGTTCAAGCGGGCGCTATGGCCCGGCGGCCAGCCGTTCGACGGGCAGCGCCTCACAGCCTGCCTGACAGCGCTGATGGACGCGGCGGGCCTCACGTCGAGTGAGTACGCCATCGTTGATGACCCGTTCATCGTGCCAACGCAGCCGGAGGGCGAGCCGCCCGCGTTCGTGTACCGGGCCGGTGACACAATCGACCGCATCCTCGAGGAGTTGCGCGAGAACCTGTTCGGCACGTGGCTTGTCGCGTACTTCCGCGTGACCGATGGCGTGTTCGTGGTTGACTACGCCAAGCCGATCACCGGCTCCATTGCGGCCAATTTCTATCAGAGCAACGCCCTCGCCATTGCGGCTGCTGAGCCCCGGCAGGTCATCCTTGACGGCACCTTCCACCAGACCCTTGACCAGTCAGAGCAGGCCAACGTCATCACGGTGATTGGCCAAGACGCCAACCGGGAGCCGCTGCTGGCCCGCGCGACGGATTGGGCCAGCATTCGCACGTCCACCGCGGCCAACTTCGTCGGCGAGCCGTGGCACCTGATTGTGCAGGATCCCGGTTTCACCACGCAGGGCGCGTGCAACTGGGTATGCCGAAGCCTGTTCGACCGGCACCGCAACCCGCGCATCCTCGCCGAGTGGCGTAGCATCCGTGTGGACCTGTGGCCGGGCGACTTGGTACAGCTCTGGGGCTCGGCCTACGGCGGCGCCACCTACCAGATCAAGGGCATCCAGCTTGACCGGGCGGCGGACGGCGACGAGGCTGAGCCGCTCGGCCGCGCTACCTACTCGGCCGAGATGGTGATTGGAGCGCCACCGTCATGAACGGTCCAGGTATCTCCTTCTCGGTTCCGTTCAATGCCATTGGCGGCGGGCCGTCTATGTGGTGGTACTTCGGAGGCATCCGCGCTGGATTCTCTTCTGTAGGAGGCGTCTGCTCCTTTGGCTTCCAGTATGATAGGGTATTAGACCCAGATGAGCCGATTTGGCTGTACACAGGAACGCTGCCATACACGCCGTTCGATACTACGCCGTGGGTGCTGATGTCCAACGTGGATTGCTACGCACACACGCTAAGGTGGCAGTTCTTCATCAACGGGGCATTGACCTATACGCACACATGGCCAACGCCAAGGTCGCAGGTTTCAGTTGCGCTTAGCGAGCAGTACCTGACGGCGGGTGTTGTCGCTAATGGGGCCTCTGCCCCTGTGAGCGCGTCCGGCTCTGGCAACTGGCCGACAGACATAGCCGGATCGTGGGATCCGTACTACGAAAGACTCTATGTCGTGGCTCGCTTCGCGCACCCCAGCGGGACAGGGCTGGTCATCGGCACCGACCGCGCGCACTACATCGCCCGCAACGTGTTGGACACCACCAAGGCGGCGGGCTCGCAGTGCGAAACGTGGGTCTACTACCGCAACAGCGAGGATGGCGCATGGGCCAAGTTGAACGGCTGGCCGTGGATAGACAGCGGGCCAGTTACTGCCGATGACAACGACCCGGCTCCCAATCTCCAGATGGCGCCGTATGCGACATCGTTGCGGGATGGCGGCTGGTCATCCTTGACCGGCGAAGTGCTGCG
>Ga0172380_10008056_pt1 | contig 11681 bp, 8 predicted proteins | sample Leawe162metaG_FD_119747 | JGI IMG/M metagenome (GOLD analysis project Ga0172380, IMG submission 119747) | Leachate microbial communities from a municipal landfill in Southern Ontario, Canada - Leachate well 162 metaG | ecosystem: Engineered > Solid waste > Landfill > Unclassified | place... | reverse complement strand
GCCGTCCGCCGCTCGCCGCCAAAGAATAAATTCTTCGCGCTGCCGCTCGACTTGCATGTATTAGGCACTCCGCCAGCGTTCATCCTGAGCCAGGATCAAACTCTCCATAAAAAGATGTCACTATCTCAAGTGACGTCTATATAAATATAGACTGACGATGATATTGCACAACTAAATTGTCAAAGTACATTGATCATCTGTTAGAACTCCACAGTTCGGATGTCGCATTTGAGCGATCAGACTGTGATCCATCATACCGAGAATCCCGAGACACGTCAAGGGTGATTATCAGTTAGTTTGTAGCGAAAAAGACAACGAGACCCACTGCACCACCGACAAGAGCCCCGACGAGCACTTCAAGCGGCGTATGACCCTTGGCTGCTCGGGGCATGACAGCGAGGCTTTTCATCTCTTTAAGCAGCTGCTGTAGAGCAACTCCTTGTTCTCCGGACGAGCGTCGCACCATGATTGCATCGTACATGACGACCGCCGTAAAAAGAGCTGCGAGGCCAAACAGACCTGATTGCAAGCCATCTTTGAGTCCGATAACTGTCAATAATGCAAAGGCTGTGGCCGTATGTGCACTGGGCATATTACCCGATAAGTATAGCTGGCGTATATCTCGGAGATTCTTCGTCTTAAACGCGACAACCAGGTACTTTGAACCTTGAGCTATCACCCATCCAGCTATGATTGCGAGGATATAGGCTGAAACTACGCTCACCCTAGCTCTCCTCTTCGTCGAGTACTGGCGTCTGGTCTGGCATCAAACCGATAGACGAAACCTTGTCACCTTCGCTCATGCGCATAATCCTCACTCCCTGGGTCGTACGGCCCAGGGTTGGGATATCTTTCAGACCAACGCGGATGGCCTGACCCTTGTTGGAGATGAGCAGTACTTCGCTTGCATCTGGCTCAAGAGTGCGGACGGCAATGATCGGACCAGTCTTGGCTGTGACGACCGCAGCCTTAATGCCAACCCCACCACGCTTATGCGAGGTAAAGTGAGATACCTTGGTCGCTTTACCGTAGCCATTTTGGCTAATAACCAGGAGTTGCCTGTTGTCATCGACAATATCCATACCGACAACCCAATCATTTGGTCGCAGACGAACACCACGCACGCCGCGGGCGGCGCGACCCATCGGACGAGCATCTTTTTCACTGAAGCGGATAGCTTGACCGGCAGATGTAGATATAATTACATCGTCATCTCCGTTTGTCTTCTGGATCCAGCGTAGTTCGTCACCCTCATCGAGCTTAATCGCAATCAAGCCGTTGGTACGGATGTTGGCGTAATCTTTAAGTGGCGTTTTCTTAATCGTACCCTTTGTCGTGGCCATAAAGAGGAATCCATCATCGCTGGCATTCTTTTCGTGACGAATAATCGATGTAATTTTCTCTTCGGGCTGTAGTTGCAGCAAGTTAACAGCAGCCACACCCTTCGCAGTCAGACTGGCAGCTGGTACTTCGTACGCCTTTAAGCGGAAGATACGACCCTTGTTTGTGAAGAAGAGTAGATAGTCATGGGTACTTGCTGGAATCAGCTGATCGATAACATCTTCTTCTTTGGTAGTCATACCACGCTTGCCCTTCCCGCCGCGGTGCTGTCGTCGGTACTCGCTGACAAGGGTTCGTTTGATGTAATTCTCTGTTGTAAGAAGTATAACGCTTTCCTCTTCTGGAATTAACTCTTCATCACTAAACTTACCGAGTTCACTATTAATCATTTTCGAACGACGTTCGTCACCGTACTTCTCTTTCATTTCAAGCAGTTCAAGTTTAATGATGGCCAGGATTTCTTTTTCATCGGCCAGTATCTCCTCAAAGCGCTTAATTGCTTTGAGCAGAGCGTTCAGCTCATCCTCAATCGCTTGACGTTCAAGACCAACCAGGCGACGAAGCTGCATCGCCAGGATAGCTTGGGCCTGAATAACACTCAGCGTAAAGGCCTCGATAAGACTCTTTTGGGCAATCTCACTGGTTTTGCTGCCACGGATAATACGGATAACTTCATCAATATTATCGAGAGCTATCTTATACCCTTCGAGGATGTGGGCGCGCTCTTTTGCTTTGCGGAGTTCAAACTCAGTCCGACGGCGGACAACCTTCTGGCGGTGCTTGATAAACTCGCTAAGCATTTCCTGCAAACCAAGGATTCGTGGCTGTATACCGTCAATAAGTGCCAGCATGTTGTAGTTAAAACTACTCTGGAGGGCGGTTAGCTTATAAAGTTGATTTAGTACTTTCTTAGGGTAACCATCTTTTTTGACTTCTATTACAATCCTGACTTTGCCGCGAGAAGATTCATCACGCAGGTCGCTAATGCTGATCTTTTTCTCTTTGTACAGCTCAGCAATCTTCTCAACGATTGATGCTTTATTCACACCATACGGTACTTCGGTTACGACGATTTGATGTCGGCCTTTCTTGGTCTCTTCGATATCAGCGACGGCACGAATCGTGACGCTTCCGCGACCTGTCTGGTATGCCTGGCGCATCGGTGCACCACCGTATACTACCGCACCGGTCGGAAAGTCTGGACCCTTGACGTGTTTAAGGAGATCATCGAGGGTGGCGTCGGGATTATCAATCAACTCGATCGAGGCATCCACCAGCTCTCCAAGGTTATGCGGCGGAATGTTGGTCGCCATACCCACAGCGATACCGATTTGTCCGTTGAGCAGGAGATTTGGCAGTTTAGCTGGCAGGACCGACGGCTCTTGTTCGGATCCATCGTAGTTATCACGGAAATCAACCGTCTGTTTTTCAATATCAGAGAGTAGCTCGTCCGCAATTTTTTGCATACGAGCCTCTGTATAACGACTGGCAGCGGCTGGGTCGCCGTCCATAGAACCAAAGTTTCCCTGACCTTGAACAAGGGGGTACCGGAGCGACCAGGGCTGAGCAAGACGTACCATCGAGTCGTAGATCGATGAATCACCGTGCGGGTGATATTTACCCATAACGTCACCGACAATACGAGCACTCTTGACGAACTTGGCATTGCTGCGGTTACCATTGACGTTCATCGAGTGTAGGATACGGCGGTGCACTGGCTTCAAACCATCTCGGACGTCTGGCAGGGCGCGGTCGATAATAACGCTCATGGAGTACCGGAAGAAGCTATCTTCCATGACGTTTTCGAGTGAGCGGCGTTCGACACCTTTCACTTCAGCTGGTAGTACCTCGCCTTCAATAAGTTCATCGTTGTTCAGTGGTGTTTCATCGTCATTCATACTATTCTTCCCCTATATATCCAAATCATCAATGTTAGCGTTCTTTGCTCGTGTCTGAATGAAGGTCTTTCGTAGCGACACCTCATCACCCATCAACTTCGTAAAGATAGCGTCTGAGCGTTCAGCATCTTCAATGTGCACTTGACTCAGCACACGGCGTTCGGGATCCATTGTTGTATCCCAGAGTTGATCGGCATCCATTTCACCAAGTCCCTTAAAGCGAGAGATGGTAACGCCAGCTTGCTTCAAGAGATCGTCCCCGTCATTCACAGCGGTACCGCGTTCTTGTTTCTGGGCGACAATTTCTTCAAGTAGCGTGTTCAGCGAATCCTCGTCGTAAACGTATTGTTTCTTTTGACCCCTGTTAATACTGTAAAGCGGTGGTCGTGCAAGATAGACATACCCACCCTCGATAACTTCACGCATATATCGGAAAAGGAATGTCAAGAGCAGTGTCGAAATGTGGCTTCCGTCGACATCGGCATCGGTCATGATAATGATCTTGTGATACCTGAGCCCATTGATGTCAAACGCTTCGCCAATTCCCACACCAAAGGCTTGAATCATGGCGACAATTTCTTTATTCGCAAACATCTTATCGAGACGAGCTCGTTCGGTGTTGAGAACTTTACCACGGAGTGGCAGAATCGCCTGCGTCTTACTGTCCCGGCCCTCCTTAGCGGAACCGGCCGCGGAGTCACCCTCAACGATGTATATTTCACTGACGGCCGGGTTCTTACTGGAACAGTCGTATAGCTTACCAGGTAGTCCCATGCCATCAAGCGCACCCTTACGCAGCACGTTATCCCGAGCTGCTCGAGCTGCCTTGCGGGCACGAGCCGCGAGTAATGCCTTTCCGACAATCTTTTTGGCCACATCAGGATTCTCTTCGAGGTAGTAGGCAAAGTATTCATTCATGACTTGTTCGACATAGCGACGAACTTCGGGGTTGCCGAGCTTATTCTTAGTCTGGCCTTCAAATTGAGGATCAGGCAACTTCACTAAGATAACAGCCGTTAGGCCTTCGCGGATATCATCACCGCTTAAATTGTCATCCTTCTCCTTGAGCAGACTGTTCTTACGGGCATAGTCATTAATGACGCGGGTCATGGCTGAGCGAAAACCGATTAAATGAGTTCCGCCATCAGGGGTCATGACGTTATTCGCAAAGGCTTTGACGGTTTCGACGTAGGTTTCATTATATTGAATGGCCACTTCTACGATAGAATCTTCGATTTGTTTTTCGACGTAAAAGACACTGGCGCCAACAACTTCTTTTCCGATATTAAGGTGTTTGACATAGCTTTGAATACCACCTTCGAAATAGAATGCCTCGCGCGCCTTTGTCCGTTCATCACGAACCGAGACATACACACCCTTTGTCAGATACGCCTGGTGACGAAGGTAGTTTACTACCCACTCGTAGTCAAATTCGACTGTCTCTTTAAAAATAGTTGGATCTGGGTAGAACGTAATCGACGTACCCTGAGGGCGATCCGTCTTGCCTATTTTCTTCATTGGTCGCAGGGAAGCACCCTGCGCAAACTCGATACTATAGAGCTCCCCCTTCTGGACCACCTCGGCTACCAGCTTGGTGGAAAGCGCGTTGACTACACTTGAACCGACTCCGTGGAGTCCTGATGATACCTTATAGCCACCACCGCCGAACTTACCGCCGGCATGAAGTACCGTGAGAACCGTCTCTAGGGTACTGAGTCCCGTTTTAGGGTGTTTGTCGACGGGAATACCACGACCATCATCAGTTATAGTGGCTCCACCATCCTCAAGCAGCGTCACACTGATCTTGGTAGCAAAACCAGCTATAGCCTCATCGACAGAGTTATCGGCTATTTCTTTTATAAGATGGTGCAGGCCCTCGGCGCCTGTACTTCCAATATACATACCCGGGCGCTTACGAACCGGTTCCAAGCCTTCAAGCACCTGAATTTGTGACCCATCATAAGAGTCTTTTGTCTGTTTTACCATGTTTCCCTCACTTATCCGACGTTTCTGGTATTTACAATATTATCATTATACCGAACAATTTGTGTTCACTCAAGCTATTGCACTGAACATATTTCTTATGCTAATCTATAGCACAAGAGGAATAAAATAAACAACTACATCTATGTTTCGTAAACTAGTATCAAATCTCGCCTTTAGTCCCGCACTCATTGGCCAACTCGGCTTTTATGCCAAACGCCTTAAAAAAGAAGAGTTAACACGCCGTCTCGGGCTTATTTTCACCGTTTTAGCCCTGGTCGTGCAATCTTTTGCCGTTTTTCAACCCCCGGAAGCTGCCAATGCTTCTAGTAATGCCGACTTCGTACCGGGCGGCGTTTCAAGCGTCGCCGATTTTCTCCGTAGTTATGACAACAGTCCTAAGTTAAAGGGTCTCTTTTCATCGCTCGGAATTACCCGAGTCGAAATTGCCGACGCCAAAGCTGATAGCGTTGGCCAACAAGGTTATTATAACTGGTCGATGACCAGTCTCTACAGCGCGAGTCAGGGGCAACGAGCGTACACCTATTTTCAGGCTGATGGGACCGCTCACACCGTCTATAACCGTCCTATGGCACTCACCGAAGAGGGTACTCCCCCATACCCAGTCTACGTCGGTCATTCTCAAGCGTTTGGTTGGTTTGCCATTAAAAAAGATTGCGGCAACCTTGTCACTAAGAAACAACCACCTGCCGAGGCTCAGCCTGAATCCAGCTGTAAGAACCTAAGCGTCGAAGCCCTCGACGCCCAGCGCTTCAAGTTTACTGCCAAAAGCGACGTTAGCGGAGATGCCAAGGTACAAGGCTATACCTTTATCGTTGAATCCCTGCCTGACGAGAAGGTCATCCACAGAGAAAGAATAGCCACCGATAATCAACAGGTTGTTTACCGATACGATCGAGCAAAGCCAGGTAAATATAGAGTGTCTGTCGTCGTCCATACTTCAATAGGCGATCGCACCAACAATAATTGTCGTGCCACCTTCACGGTTCTCCCCGTGCAAGTTGAGCAAAAGTCAGCTGTGTGTAGTGGTCTCAAGATTCATAAAATTGGCCGCACCAACATTGAGATGACAGGATCTGCCACGGTCAATAGCGCTACTGTGAGTAAATATACATTTGTTATTAAAGATAGCAAAGGAAAAATAGTCAGCACGCAGACCGTCACCTCCACCAAGCTCGTAGCCTCTACCGATGCAGTGACTATCGAGACTCCTGGCACCTATTCCGCCCGCCTCACCGTCACAACCAGCCTCGGCGACAAAACAAATGCTGACTGTACGGGCACATTCACTATTACGCCCAAGAATATGTGCCCGTTGAACGGCAACCTCCCCGAAAACAGCCCCGATTGCCAACCCTGCCCAGGCAATCCTGAGATATGGATAAAGGATGAGAACTGCGCCGGAGAATTGATCGAACAGAAAACAGCCATTAACCTCGATCAGTCAAACGTCCTGGCTGCCAGCGTGCTTGCCAAGCCAGCCGATCGTATCTCCTACACCGTCTCGGTGGAAAATAAGGGCGCCGCACCTATCAGCCAGCCAATTGAAGAGAAACTAGAGGACGTCCTGCAATACGCCACTATTGTCGATGCTGGCGGCGGTACCTACAGCCAAGCCAGCCACACGCTTACGTGGCCTGCAGTGACGCTCAAGCCTCAGGAAAAGCAATCGCGCACCTTCATGGTCCGGCTGGCCAGCGCTATCCCAGCCACCAACACCGGCACCAGTGACAGTACCTCGTATGACTGTACGATGACTAATACCTTCGGTAACTCAATCAATATCAAAGTTGAGTGTCCGACCCAAAAAGTCGTAGTAGAGCAAATTACCAGCGAACTTCCTCACACCGGTGCTCGGGAGAACCTTATGTTTGCCGGCGCTCTCCTTGCCGTCGTTACCTACTTCTACGCCCGTACCCGTCAAACAAGTAAGGAAATCCGCTTGATCCGACGCGATATCAACGCAGGAACAATTTAAGTTTAAAGGTGGAGAAAAAGCATGGCTGATACAGAACGGTTAAAAAGCACACAGGAACAGATCAAAGATCACGAGCTTGAACAGATTCGACGGGAACAACATGAAAAAATTCAGACCGCTCACCCCGAAAAAGTTGGTGAAAAAAATCAGGAGTCAGTGGAAGCTATGTCGAGCCGAGCTGCCGAGTACGCCAAAAGTCGAGAAAAAGACCTGGTTCACACCCGACAAGAGCAGGAGAGCACCTCCAAAGAGCGCCGCAAGGATGGTATTGTCTCTAAAAAGGAACGGGCTGTTAACTATAAGCGAACTATGACTCACGTTCAGCAAGAGCTACCGCTCGTCAATCGGACGTTTAGCAAGATTATCCATAATAAAGTCGTGGAGCGCACAAGTGACGCCCTTGGATCAACCATTGCCCGCCCTAACGCTATCTTGGCTGGGTCATTTACCGCCTTTGTTTTCACCTTAGGAATCTTCCTTCTGGCCCGCTACTACGGTTACCCGCTCTCCGGTACCGAAACCATCGCCGCCTTTGTGCTCGGCTGGATGGCAGGCCTTCTCTTTGATTATCTTCGCCTTGAATTCACCGGCGGCAAGTCTTAGTTCTACTGGGAGCAACGATTACCTATCAAACTTGATGGATACTTCTTCAGGCTGATTCTTGTTATCCCCTCGAAGGTCAAGTTTCTCTGGTGCCGGCTCAGTGGCGCTGCCTGAAGATGATCCAAACGCCACTGGTGGCTCGAGCGGTGAACTCGATGCCATAGTCGTGGGCGCTGGGGGAATGGACGAACTTACACTGGTTGCAGGGGCACTTGAAGGCTTTGACCCACTGCCACTCAACTGTTGCCGCTTCGCCAGCCACTCATCAAGAAACGATGAACCAGACTTATTCGCGGTAGGTGTGGGTGCTATGCCAATGCCACCGGTGCGAGATTGCTGGTTACGGCGCATTTCTTCTAGCCGAGCTTTCTTCTCGGCCTCGGCCTTGCCAAGCCTGTCAAAGATGGCTTTTTCCACCGTAGCCCGTGGGAGACCGTATTTAGTGGCTGAGAGGCGCTTGAGAGCGTCACTGAGCTCGGGGTTGGGTTCTCCCATTGGCGGGATCCAGGACATGCTAAACGGTGCCGAGGGCACATTGTTTATCATGACACTGGTAACTGATGTATGGTTTGGCATTTTCGTGAGATCTTCTTGGTCAAAGGTTGGAGAAAATTTCTTGACCAAAATCTCGGCGTCGGTCACACCGATCCGCCCCGAAATAACCGTTCCCACGTTACCGATGATGGCTTCTCTCACCTTGTCGGTCAGCTGAGTCATAAACTGGTTACCGAGGATAAGATTCAGACGGTACTTTCGTGCCTCAGACAAGATCGATTCAAAACTATCGGTGGCGAAGTTTTGAAACTCATCAACATACAAACAGAAGTCTTCCCGCTCCGACTCTGGTACGTTGGCCCGACCCATGGCTGCGGCCTGAAATTTCATAATAAAGATAATACCGAGCAGCTTGGAGTTAAGTTCACCCATCCGGCCTTTTGAGAGATTAACGAGCAGGATCTTCTTATTATCCATAATCTCGCGCAGATTAAAGCCACTCTTGGTCTGTCCAATAATGTTACGCATGGCGTCGTTTGAGATAAACGGACCAAATTTAGAGACCACCCAGCTGATCACCTCTCCAGATTCATTGGAGCGCTTGGAGTCGGGGAATTCTTTAGTCCAAAAATCGAGCACCGTTTGATCGGTGACATATTTTAGTTTACTTTTCATAAATTCATCGTCAATCAGTAGTTTAGGAATATCGATAAAGGTTCCTCCTGCCGGGTCTGACATCAGAAGCAGCGCACAGTTACGGAAGATATGCTCTAGCCGAGGCCCCACGATACCTGTGTGCCCCGGGTCATACAGACCATAGAGCATATTGATCGATTCCTGGACCAAAAAGTCTTTTTGATCAGGGTGGTCAAACTCAAACATATTCAGCCCCACCGGGTTACTCATATCGCCAGGATTAAAGTAAATCACGTCCTCCACCCGTTCTTTTGGCACTTTCCCAAGCAATGTCTCGACCGAGTCACCGTGCGGATCCACAAAGGCAAAGCCACGGCCGTCCATCATGTCCTGATAGGCGATATTCTCAAGCAGTACCGACTTACCAGTACCCGTCTGACCAATGATATAGGTGTGGCGGCGACGATCGTTCGTACTCAGGCGAATCGGCTTCTTGACACCTCTAAACTCGTTGTAGCCGAGCATGACGCCCTCATCCATCACCTGAGTTGGGCCGTCTACTTGTTTACTCATCTGGCGTTGTACCTGCGACGTCGGAATGTTGTTTTGATCAGGCAAATGAAACAACGTGGCGAGCTCGATGCTATTTAAGATGTTCTGCGTCACGCCTTGCGGGAAAAAGCGAAAAATATAGGCGGTTACAAGTTCTTCAATATTACGCGACACCCCAAATTTAAAGCCATTATAGGCTGGGGAGTCAAATAGCGAAAAGGCGGCAATCACATTTTTCAGCAAAATCTGAGAGCGGGTGGCGGTATTCGATGAAACCACGACTCGCACCAACACCTCATATCCTGGGTATCGGGTTTTGTCCTGCAGGGCCTCGACCGTCTTTTGGTCAAGCGACGACAATTGTTTTTCTGGCTGGGGTTTCGCGGGATCACTGCCCGATTCAGGCGGTTTCCAGAGGGCTTCCATCAAATCTTTTGGTGCGATGAGGCCGCCCAGGCCTGCTTTTTTGACGCCCTTATCTTTCACGATACGATCGGCTGTCGACACCGAACGCTTGGTCCAACCCGCCGCCGCTGGGCGTAGGAGAATCTGAATACCGATTCCATCGTCTCGGTTGGCTGAAGACAGGGCGTTAAGCAGCGCCCGTGAGGCATCTCGTTTTGAGTCCTGATAGGTCGCAATCGGATAGATATAGTCTTTTTTGAGTGTAAATTCACCGCCGATTGTCCCACTCAGCTTACCTGCTTCGCTAAAAATATTATGTTCTTGCACCTCTTCGAGCCGTGCCGACGGATAGGCTGCTGCGATCGCCTGTCGAACCACGTCAACCAGCACGACCGGTACTACCGCGTAGTACAGCACCAAGCCGTCTTTAGCGACAATCTCAAACGACAAATGACGCTGTCCGTAAATCCGGCTTTTAAAGCCTTTGGTCGCGGTACTGGCGATGATGTTATACATCACCTCAGCCTGCGACAAAACTTCCTCGTTCAGATCACGCTCATCGCGGCCACCGCCTTCGATGTCATCACTCGTCGGGGGCAAATGGATAATCATTGGTACCATCTTGAGGCCACGCTCGTAATTTTTGGCTTCGCGCATGGTTTTTTGGTACTGCATAAACACAAAGACACCCGCAATAGCGACCAGCACAAGGATGACAAAGACGCTGACTATAACCGCTAACACCGCAGCGTGCTCCTTTTTATAAGACTACTCGCTAGCACCGAGATCCTTTCCGTAGCGTTTTTTGAGGTAATCCGCCTGCAACTTACCGACCTCTTGCTCGCGGCGATGAGGATCATCTCTTGTCTCGACAATAATCTTTTTCGCTTTTTCCACCCACTCTTTTTCAATCAGATCATCATCTCCCGCAACAAGGGGGGTGTCTGGATCTGTACTTGTTGTGCCAGTGTCGACACCAGCAGCTGTCGGAGCTACCGGTAGACCCACGGGCGTCGGCAGTATAGGGGCGGCATTAACCGCAGCTGGGGCAGCTTCTCCCTGTTGCTCCACTGGCTTCTCGCCCCGTTCAAACCCCGTTTCGGGGCTAGGAGGTACTGGCAAGGACTCAATACCCTGACCATACTGAGAAGGTGCACGTTCTGGGTTGAAATTCGGTGCTGGCAGCTTGGGTTCCATATCTGTAATTATAGCATAAGAGCTTCAAAAAAATTATGTCGATCTTTTTGCGATATAAACACAGCCGATCGCGACAAAAAGAACCACTAAACCGAGCTCATAGACCCCTATTCCACCCACGGATTGCATACCAATGAGCATAACGGGTCCTAGAGAAATGACCGACGAAAAGTAATACGATCTCGAAAATGACATTGGCTGCAGGGGTTTTCTTGCGGTAAAGGGTGATGATAATTTTACAATGATTCGCTGGAGAGCTACAATCAGAAAACTGAGTGCACTGAATAAGACGATGTACAGACACAAAAAAACCACTAGTATCCCTAGTGGGCCAGCTTCTGTCGGTGTTGTAACTGTTGTAAAAAACAGCAATACTATGGCTGCTGCAATTCCTCCTGTACCGATAAGTCGTGCTAACATATCTTCACTATACCACTCTTCTCACACGCTAAAAATTTCAAGGGAGCCTGAGCGACAAACCATAGTGCTAAAGTTGCGACATCCGCCACTAAAAAATAAAAGGGCGCGTGCTTCTATAGCAGTTCATCGCTCGAGGCGACTGACCGCTCCAG
>Ga0172380_10008055_pt1 | contig 11681 bp, 16 predicted proteins | sample Leawe162metaG_FD_119747 | JGI IMG/M metagenome (GOLD analysis project Ga0172380, IMG submission 119747) | Leachate microbial communities from a municipal landfill in Southern Ontario, Canada - Leachate well 162 metaG | ecosystem: Engineered > Solid waste > Landfill > Unclassified | place... | reverse complement strand
GTCGAGATCGTCGGACCGGATGTCGTGCGCAGCTACTCCCAGGCGCTGAGCGCAGACCGCGTCGCCGCTGTCGTCCAGGCTCAGCCAGACGGGTCCAAGAGCAACCTGCTCAAAGCCCACGGCCGCAAGTGGCTCAAGGGATTCGAGGCGGCAGCGCGGGCGATCTGAGGCTCGATCGCTGAAAGTTGCGGGCTCGGTGGCCGGGCCCGTACAGTCGGAGGCGTCGGATCCCGGTGGGTTCGGCGCCTTCGCACATGCAGCTCGCCGACGCTCAACCCCCCGCCCACACGATTCGCCCCTTCCGAGGACCGGAGGACACGATCCGTGAGATGGCCCGCATGATTCGCGGGCCCCGCGGCGAGCAGTCCATCCTCGTCTACCAGGTGACGGAGAACGTCGTCCGCGGTCTGCAGCCGAAGGACTACCTGAGCGAGATCCTCGCCATCAGGTACTGGGTGGCCGAGAAGGTCCGCTACAAGAACGACCCGCTCGCGATGGAGACGGTGAGCGACCCCGAGCGGCTCGTCACCGAGATTCTGAAGAACGGCAAGGCGACCGCCGACTGCGACGACGTGGCCTCTCTGATCGCCACCATGTCACGTCAGGTCGGTCGCGAGGCGCAGCTCATCACGGTCGGCTTCGGCAGGCCGGGCAAGTATTCGCACGTCTTCGCTCGAGTGAAGGAGCCGAAGAGTGGGCGCTGGATCGTGTGCGATCCCGTCGCCGGATTGAACGAAGAGAGCATGTTGAACCGCGTCACGACGTGGCGCGCTTGGAGGATCGACTGATGGCGAACGTGACGAACGGCTTCTTTTCCAGGATCCGGTGCATCAATGAGGGTCTGAGAAACGCCAGAGCAGCGAAGGAAAGCGGTCGGCTTGTGAAACCAGCTGCTCTGGAAAGGCCGTACTGGAGACGCAAGTGCTCAGCAAAGCCTCGTTCGGTCGATGGCCTTGGTGCCATCTCCCTCAGCATCTCCAGCAATGCGATCGTGAAGTCTCTCGCGGCGAAGAGCCCCACGAGATTGAAGAAGTCTGGTCTGATCCAGAAAATCAAGCAAAAGCGAGCGGTGGCCGCGACGCGGTCCAAGAGCGCAGCATCAGCAGCCGCTGGTGGCGCAGCTGCAGGCAAGGCCCAGGCTGCTGCGCGTCAGGCTGCGATCATTGCCGCTTCTCGCGGAGCCAGCGCAGCATCCGCTGCTTCGTCGGGGGCTGCAGCTGGCAGGGCGATGGCCGCCGCGGTTCAGCGTGCAGCGAACGAACGCAAGCGTGCGCTCGCAGCCTCTGCGGCGGCACAAGCTGCCTCCGCAGAGGCGAACCGTCTCCTCTCTGCGTCGGCTGCGGAGAAGGCAGCATCGATCGCAGCGGCGCGTTCGTCAGCCGCGAAGGCCGCGAGCTCGGCGATGGCGGCGTCTCGCAAGGCAGAGGCGAATGCCAAGCGGGCGTTGAATGCTGCCAGATCGTCCTCGGCTGCCAATGCGGCGTCCTCGGCGGCTGCCGCTGCGAAGGCACAGGCTCTAGCGAATGCCGCGACGGATGCTTCGACCAAGGCCTCTCATGCCCTGGCGACAGCGAGGTCATCTTCGGATGCTCAGTCCGCACGTTACGCCGAGGCCGAGGCAAGAAAGGCCGAAGCGAAGGCCATCGAGGCGAAGGCTGATTCGGACGAGGCCGCGGTCGAGGCTGAGGTCGAGGCCGGTGTGAAGCCTGGTGGCAGCAACATGCTGCTCTACGGGGCCATTGGGCTCGCTGCCGTCGGCGGGATCGCGTACCTGATGCTGCGCAAGCCGGGAGGCAGCTCCCAGCGCCGAACGGCGAGCATGGCGCCGAACCGCGGAACTCTTCGACTTCCAGTCTCGCCTGTCCGTGCAGCCAGGGAGTACAACCCGTCGCCAGCGCAAGTGGCGGCCTACAAGGACTACTACAAGGCCGAAGAAGCGTGGTGGCGAGCTTCTGCCAAAGACAGAGTCCATGCACCACAAGAACAGAAGGCGGCGGACAAGGCGTGGAAGGCCATGGTGGCGCTTCATCCGTCCAAGAAGTACGCAGAGCGCCAGTACCATCACTGGTGGCTGAGGAACCGAAAGGAAGGCGGAGTGAGGGGGAACCCGCGACGCAACGGCAGCAAGCCGCTCAAGGAGGGCGATCCCGTCGAGATCAGGGTCAGCGGTTCCAAGTGGACCGGCGGCTACAAGTTCGGGAGGGTCTGGCCCCTCGGCGCGGGAGGGGTTCTCGTCTACGGCGGCCGATCCGGCGGACTCGTCATCCCGGCCAAGAACATCCGCCCCGCACGGTGAACCATGCCTCGCTACCCCACCTACTCGTCCCAGCCCTTCACCGGCAACCCGCCGGGGGTCGTTGCAGCTGGACCTCCTGACCTACGCGCCAGCTCGAGCACCGCACCGCACTACCAGAAGAGGATCGATGCCATGTACGGACGACACCTCGCCGGATTCGGCGAAGTACAGGATGAAGCCGTGGACCAGGGCTATGCGCTCAACGAGCTGCGGCTCATGGAGCACATGGACGATGTGAAGGGTAACGGCGTCTTCGACCAGCCCGGTGCTCGCCCCAACACCTACCCCGATGCTGGCGTGTTCGGAGGTCGCTACGGGCTTCCCGGGTACATCGATCGCGAGGTCAGCTACAAGCTGAGCGAGGTGGTCGATGCGACCACCGGGAGACCGGTCGTCTACGTCCCCGCTGGCGCCGTCTCGATGGATAGCGCCGCGCAGGTGGCGTACATCGAGGGCGGCATGTACCCGCCTCCGCGACCTGTGCTCGACTCTCAGTCGGGTCGGGTGATGCGCAAGCGGTCGACGGAGAACGTCATGCAGAACCCGGCCTCCATCTCCAAGCTGGGACCCAAGTCCATCTCGGGGCTCCCCTTCGGGCTCAGCTACAACAGTGCCGCGGTGCTCGTCGGCGTCGTCGGACTTGCTGGTGCGGTGGCGTACATGACGCTCCGCGGGAAGAAGTGAGGATCACTCCATGAGCCGAGACTCAGTCCCCACGCCGTTCAAGGTCCACGTCCATCCGTACCCGACTCGCTTCCACGGCGGGCAGTGGGTCCGTCCTGTCTTCGGGTTGCCCTACGTGCACAGCGTGCAGTCTCACCTGCGACCGGTGACGTTCGCGGACAGGGACGGCAACAAGCAGACCCTGCTCGCCGGGATCGGCGATGACACCACCGTCGTGGTCGAGGCTGAGGGTGTGCCAGTCATTGCTGACGCCCCGGCCCCCGATGGCACCGAGGCGTCGCCCGTCCCGGGTGCCAAACTCGGGCCACGCCCCGATGCCCCGTGGGGAGGCAACAACGGGCTCTTCCGCACGCATGGCGACGGAGGTGGCATCTTCAACCGAGCCCTGGCTGGCGACGGCACCACCGGCACCCTACTCGCCTTCGCGGTTGGCGCGGGCATCGGCTACGGCATCCACTGGTTCTTGACCAAGAAGTGAGGACACGATGAGCGGCATCTTCTCAGGAGCCACCAACCACCAGCAGCACGGGCTCCGTCGAGTCATCCGTCGGCGTCCTGGCTTCTCTGGTCTCGGAGAAGTCAGCGACTCCATGGCGGCGCAGTACGCTGACGTGATGAAGGACTGCGCGAACCCCAGGGCAGCCAAGGTCGGCTATCAGGCGGTTGCGTACGGCAAGCCGGGTCCGCAAACCTGCTGGCTCGCCAACACCGTGTACTCGGACGGATGCTCTGGTAAGAGCCAGGTGGCAGCGTACTGCGCAGCTCGTGGGATCGCCGGGGCCGCCCCTTCGAAGGTCTCACAGGCGACGCTGGTAGCGGCCTCCACGGTCGCGCAGCAGGCGAGCGCCAACATCGCGAAGACCGCCATCGCCGCTTCGGCTGCGCAGTACCCGTGGGGGTCCTTCTCGACGGCTACGCAGAAGCTCCAGCAGGAGGTCAATGCCTTCGGAGCGAAGATGGTGGCGCAGGGCAAGTGGAACACCTACTGCCAGATCAGTGCCGACGGCAAGCTCGGGTCTGGCACCTGCGGAGCCTTGCGCGCTGCAGGCATGGCGACTCCTCCGACGTGCCAGTTCTACGCTACCGACTGCAAGGGCACGAAGGTCGGCAAGGGAGGTCCGGTGACGACGTCAAAGGTGGTGACCGTCACGCAGCCTACGAAGACGTTCGAGACAGAGGCTCTGCCCATCCTCGATGAGGAGAGCTGGCTCGACAAGATCGGAGGCATGACGACCCTCATCATGGGCGGAGCCATCGCCGTTGCGGTCGGCATCGTAGGTGTCGCTGTCGCGAAGAAGAAGGGGCTCATCGGCAAGAAGGTCAAGAGCAACCGTCGGCGGCACCGGAGCAACCCCGACAACTACCGGGAGGTGCGTGCCGAGGCACAGCGTCTCTCCAACGAGACGGGCCGCGACTACGGCGTCGAGAAGCTCGGCGGTCGGTACCGCCACTTCATGCTGCCGGAGAAGCGCTTCCGTGCCGGCCACGAGCTTCGGTGCGAGGTCGTGATGTGCGACAGCGACACTCGGATGCTCAAGGGGCACGGGTACAAGAACAACCGTCGGCGGAGCACGCGCGCCATGAAGATGGGATTCCTCGCCAACCCTGGGAAGACACGCATCACGGAGGTGCTACTCCCTGGAGATCGAGTGACCATCCTAACCCCCCACGGACAACAGAGGACCGGAACAGTTGTGATGAGGGGCCCTTATGGATGGGTCCTGAATCTCGGAGGGAAGCACGGTACTCCTGGCATCGCAACGGACGAGAACATCATCAAGGTGGTCCCGAAGAAGGGTACCCGGCGATGAGCTACGGCACCCTAGGCGTCTGGTACAACCCTGGCAGCTGGTTTGCGGCAGAGCCCGCTCCAGCTCCGACGGCTGTCCAGCCTATGAACATGGCCCTCCCGGAGGCGACCGTGGACATGGTCACCTCCATGCGGACTTGTGCCAACGAGAAGGCGCGATCCGCTGGCTACACCACGGTCATCGAGCCCGGCATCCTTGGCGACAGGACGTGCGGGCTTGCGGCGAGCAGATTCGGTGAGGGATGCCTGTACCGAGACCTCGTCCTGAACACCTGCGTGCAGCGCGGTCGCCAGTTCGTGGAGCCGGTGGCCACTGCTGCCGCTACCACGCAACAGGAGGAGGCTGCTGAGAAGGAGCCGAGCTTCTGGTCGAGCAAGCAGGTGCTCTACCTGGGCCTGGCCGTCGCTGGGACGCTCGTGTTCCTGAAGATGCGCAAGGACAAGAAGAAGTCGGTGCGCAGCAACCGACGCCATCGCGTCCGTCGGAACGACCGCACCGAACAAGTGCCCGGGTGGCAGATCACCCGCACCGCCACGATGCAGGGGCGCCCGAAGGGCCACGTTCTCGTTGGTCGATCGCTCGAGGTGCTCAAGGACGAGATGCGTCACGAGGGCATGATGGCTGCCGACCGGTCCGCGAAGGCCGGTCACGGCATCAACGTCCACCTGCGTGAGCTTGCGTGGGGCAGGGTACAGAAGTCCATCCGATCGATATCGGCCACTCCGCGTATCAAGGACATCCTGCGTGACGCATTCGTCGGCGGCTGGAACACGCGCGCCATGAAGATGGGCTACCTCGCAAACCGACGGAAGAGGGCAGCATGAGCAACGGCATTCTCTCAGGAAACGTGCTCGGTCTCGGAGACTTCAAGAGCACCGTCAACAGCCTCAACTGCTTCCTGAACCCGATCGGGTGTGCGGTCGGCAAAGCCGCCGCTGCCACCTACAGGGCCGGGCAGACGGTTGCCGAAACCGGTTCGCAGGCGGCGTCAACGGTTGCCCAGAAAGCTTCCGACGTCACCCAGGCTGCCGAGGAGACGGAGTTCACCGGCGAGCGCAACATCCTCAGCAGCAAGACGGGGCTCTACATCGGGCTGATCGTGATCGGCGTCCTTGTCTACGCGAAGGTCAAGAAGGCGAAGTGACATGGCAACCTACCTCGTGCAAAAGGGCGACTACGTCGGCAAGATCGCGCAGACCATCACCGGGGACGCGCGTCGCTGGACGGAGCTGTGTGCCGCGAACCCACAGCTTGCGAAGGACCCGAAGGCGGGGTGCGTCGTGTATGCAGGGAAGACGATCAACCTGCCGGCGTCCTGGGGTCAAGCGACGTCGTCATCCGTCCCACTGCTCTCCGATGGGCGTCCGGCGGCCGAGCTGGTCCCGTCCACAGTTCCTTCGTTCCAGCCGACCGTAGTGACGCTCGACCGTGCCACATCGGCGATCGTGAACGACACTGCGCCGTCTGCCGTCACCATCGAGAGCGGCGCCAAGAAGGGCAGCTCGCTGCTGAAGTGGGGTATCCTTGGTGGGTCCGTCGTGGTCGTCGGTGGTGTGGTCGCATGGCTCGTGCTTCGCGGCGGTGGAGAGCAAGAGCAGAGAACGAACGGAGCCGTGGACTGGCTGAAGCACAAGATCGGTCTCAAGGGCGAGGGTAAGCCTCGTCAGAATCGTCGGCGTCGCAGCCGCAAGAGCGCCAAGCGCTCGCGAGAGGAGTAGGCCATGCACAAGTACGTCGACACGAGCGACTTTCGCGCACCATTCGATTCGCCCCAGCTCGACATGGCTGGTCTGGGCAGTGAGTACCCGACGGCGCGAAGCTACTTCGACATCAGCAACTTTCGCGCCCCCTACGACGAGCGGGGGTACTTCCAGAAGAACGACCTGTTCGGCGTCGGCGCCGCCACGATCCCGGAGGCCATCTCGCAGATCCAGCAGTCGGTTTGCCCGGTGAAGGATCCGATCCGCAACCCCTACACCGTGACGGCGGCCCTGCTCGGAGCGGTCGTCGGGGTCGGGTTGGGCTTCGTGATCGGTCGTGTGCTGCGCTGAAAGGAAAACATTATGGGATACTACACGACGAATGGGTGCGGTTGCGAGCTGATGGGCCTCGGCGAAGACGCTGTAGTGCCTGCGGAGTCGGCAGCCGAGGTGATGGAGACGCAGAGGTCTCCATCAACGCTCGAACTGGTGATGGTCATGACAGTATTCGGCGGGGTCGCTTTGGCTGCGCTTGGGATGGCATGGCTCAAGTTCAAGACCTACGAGATGGCTGGCAAGCACGGAGGATGGCAGGGGCTTGCCGCTGTCGGTGGTGCTGACGCCCTGACCTCGCTGGGGTCCATGGCGCGTCACCGTGAGAACCCCCGCCGCCGGTCCCGCAGTCGTCGCCGCCGCTGATCAGGAGGTTCACCGTGGGCTTACTCCAATCGCTCTACACGCTGTTCACGGACCCGGCGAAGGCCGTTTCCGACGTGGCTGCCATGCCGCTCGACTACGCCTGCCAGTCGCGCGTAGAGGAGGCGACAAGGAAGACCAAGTGGTGGTCCAAGTACGGGGTCCTCGTCGGTGCTGGCGCAGTGATTGGGGTTCTCGTCATCAACGACATGCGCAAGTCGAGCAAGGGGTGAGTCGTGGCTGACGTGAGGACCATCTACGACATGAGACTCGGGGGAGAGAGAAACTTCCTCCTCGTTGACTGCGATGGCGTGCGGCAGGTCTGGTATGTTCTGTACGATCGATGGAGAGACGACCACCCGCACAACCTGCTGAGCCGCGAGTCCATGGACAGGGTGGTTGCTCTGGATGAACGGTGGCTGGCCGAGGTCGTCCTGCTGCGAGTGCCCCAGGAACTGTTCGGGCACATGGTCGACAACTTCTGCAGCACGTTAATGCACAAGGTCTGGAAGAACGCTTTGGAGTACGCGCAGTCCCATGGCTCGTGACCTCGTCATCTCCATCTTCTCTGGGATGAGCCAGAAGCAGCTGAACAGCGTCGGCATCGGAGCTCTGTCTCCTTCCGACGTGCGCCCGTTTGGCAAGCTGCGTGGATCCTACGACGTCGTCGACGTTGGTAAGAACGAGGCCGGTCACGTCTGCCCGACGGGCGGCGTCTACTGCGACACTGGTGACGTTTGGGGTGGCTGCTGCTTCGATGCTCTCGCACCGAAGTACCGCGCCGCCGGCAACGGGTCACTCATCCGCGGGATGCTCAAGCTCAAGGGTTACGACCCAGCTGCCTACGAGGGGGGTCGTATCGCACTGATCACGTTCTCCGCGGGCAGCACGATGGCGCACCACTTCCTCGACAGCGAGGTCGACCGCAACCTGATCGACACGGTCATCTCGCTCGACTCGATGACCTTCCCCAAGACGGCGAGCGGGCTCAAACCATGGCCCGGGTACTTCGAGTTCGCCAAGAAGGCGACGGGCATGGACCGCATGAGCTCCGGGGGTCGCAACCCGTATCTCGGGCCCATGATGGTCGTGATGAACACCTCCATCGTCTCGAACAGCTCTGCCGCATCGAGCACGCGCGAGGCGATGGAGTACCTCTTCAAGCAGCTCAACGGCCCCTACTACGCCGCCCAGTCGCGCATTGGCCAGAAGTTCATCGACGACCAGGCGGCGGCGCAGAAGGAGATCATCTCCCGCGTTCGGGCGTCAGTTGGGTCGCTGCCTCTCCCGATGTCGATCGGCAGCGGTCAGAAGAAGACCTTCACCGTCGACAACGCCATGCCGTCGACGTGGGGGTACCTCGGCAATCTCTGGCAACTCGGGTATCCTGGCAACCAGCCAGCTGACCACTTCTTCGCTGCCTACGTCGCGCAGAAGTTCATCATCGAGTCGTTCCTGCTGCCGCGGTGGAACAGCGACGACGTGGCCATCGCGGGTCTCGGTGGCGGGTTCGGTACCGACGCCAAGGTCGTCGAGGACAAGCTCACCTTCACCACCCCGGGCTGGTGGCAGCGCGGAGGCGGTTTGGTGAACAGCGGCGCCCTCGGCCCAGCCATCATGCCGGGCTCCATCAAGATCGCCCTTGGTCTCGGTCTCGGTCTCGGCGCCGGGTACCTCCTCACGAAGTGGTTGGAGCTTGACAAGTGATCTACTCGCGATGGCGTCCCGACACCGGTGGCTACGACTACTACCAGACGGCGGAGCGCCGAGGTCTGGGCGATGACCTACCTGTCCCACGCACTGGCTTCAGCTCGAACGCAATCGGCACGGCATCGGTCTCGATCGGGCGTAGGCCTCAGGGCTCTCTGCACAAGTCGGGATCTGGGGAGCTGGCCAAGGGGATGGTGCTGCCGTCAAGCAAGGCCGGGCTTAGCGGACTGCCTTTGATCGACAGGCTCGGAACGGCATTCCTGCTGACGGGCGCCTTCATCGCCGGCATCTTCTTCGCTCGCTGGCACACGAAACGTGGCGGATGAGTCTCACCATGGTCCATACTGCGGCTCGCCATGGAGAACTTCGTCGAGCAGGCATACGCAATCGGAGGCGCCTGGGGCGTGGCTACGCTCGTGCTCTGCTACGCGGTCGTCTACCTGTACCGAGCTCGTGAGCGTGAGCACAAGGAGCGACTGCGTGAGGTTCGCGAGAACTCGAAGCTGATGGCTCGTCTTCTCGACACGGCCTCAAAGCGCAGCGTCCCTCCGAATCCGCTTCCTCTGCAGTCCATCCCCCCGCTGGACGAGAACTGGGATGACGAGCCGACGGTGCTCACCCATGTGCGCCAACAGCAGGTGCGCGAGCTGGTCATCAGGTACCTCGACAACGAGTAGCGTCACGCTCGTTTCGTTGCCACCGAGCCGCCGGATGGGGCACGATCAGACCGTGACCCGACGCATCATCCGCAACGTCGAAGAGGAGCGCGCTGAGGCAAAGCGCATCCGTGAGACCTTCATGGACCGCCCAGCCCGCAAGGTGGAGCACATGGGATGGTCCTGGCCGTCCTCTATGCGTGAGGTGGGAGAGTGCGTCGCCGTCATGTACTCGAGCGACAAGTGGCAGGACATCGGAGACTACGCTGACTACAAGCACGTCGCCGAGGGTCCGCAGCTCGTCTGTGTGAAGGACGGCTTCTTGCTGGATGAGGACGGCGAGGAGCTCGACGTGTGCGGCCCCCGCGTCGAGCTGAACGGCAACATGCCTACCTCGATCGCGACGCTGGCTCCGATCATCGGGATCCAGATCCGACTCTACGAGCCGCACGGCAAGGGTCACCGATTGCCGAAGGATGGCAGCCTGTATCATGTGGGCGTGCGACGGGCGAAGATCGGAGCCGCACGTCACCCGGACACTGGGGAGGTCTTCCTCTGCGTGTTCTCGAAGGACGACGTGGCGGCCATCATCACCGGCAGGCACCTGGACGTCCTGAAGGACGGGATCGTGGGGTAGACGATTCTTCGCTGGGCCCCACAAACCCCGCCGAAAACCCCCTGCTTTTTCTTGAAGCACGAAAAGTTGCGCCTCCCCCCCTGGGGGACTTAGCCTGCTCCTGAGACGAAGCCGTACCCTGCGCTGGTCTGGTAGCTGGGTGCTCCGCGAATGGACGGAGTGCGCCCGAAGATGCCAGCAGCAAAGCTCACCGGCAAAGCGTTCAGGATCAGCGAGGACGAGGCTCGTAGCTACCGCTACGCGAAGCCGATGCGCTCGAACCCTGGCGTGACGCACATCGCTGCCATCAACGGCCCCGGAGCGTACCGGCGCAAGATGTCTGCTCGCCAGGCGATGGCGGGTACCCGTACTCAGGAGGAGCGCGCTGAGCGGGCACGCCAGGCTCTCCCGAAAAGCAGGAGCAAGAAGATGGCCACGTACTACGGACCCCGCCCCAATCCTACGCCCGCCCAGATGGCGGCTCGAAAGCGCTTCGCCGAGATGGCTCGCACCGGAGCTCTCAAGCGGATGCGCAGCAATGCCTCGACGAAGGCGAGAAAGACCCGCACTCGGGCCACTCCTGTCGAACCTATCCGTGGGATGCCGGTCCGGATCATCGGATCAGCGGCAGCTCCGCGACGCAGCGCCATCGGCAGCGTGAAGAGCACGGCGCGCGGGGGCTACTCACCGGCGCAGCAGCCAGCCAGGAAGTCGACGCAGCGTGGATACGCCATCCCCGGCGCCGCCCGCGGCCCCGGTGGGACGCAGCGGATGCCTCAGGCTGCCTCGGCGCGTCGCTCGCGCGGCCCCGGTGGGACGCAGCGGATGCCGGCCGTCAAGCAGCGCTCGGCGAAGATGCAAAGCGCCATCGAGCGCGCGATCAAGATGATCGAGGCTGGTCGTCGACCCTTTGGCAAGGGACTGACCTCGGCGGTGATCGCTGAGGCATACCGAGTTCTTGGCATGACGCCGCCGAAGAAGGCGTCCGCGCGCATGTCCAAGCGGCGAACGAAGAAGGCAACCCCCGCCGCGGCGGGAGCGAAGAAGGGATCGAAAGTGGCAAAGCGAAAGAAGACGGCGAAGAAGGCCGCGGCCCCGAAGCGTCGGCGCCGCAAGGGTGCGAAGAAGGCAGCGAAGCGCTCGGTGAAGAAGACCGCTCGCAAGCGCAAGGCCAAGAAGGGCTCACGCAAGAGCGCGAAGCGCAGTGCGGCGGCCCGCAAGGCAGCCCGTACTCGCAAGGCCAACAAGGCGAAGCGCAGCGCTGCCGCCAAGAAGGGCGCTCGCAAGCGTCGGGCCAAGAAGGGCTCGCGCAAGGCCAAGGCCGCCGCTCGTCCGCGCAAGCGTCGGGCCAAGAAGGGCTCGCGCAAGGCCAAGTCCAGAAAGCGAAGCCTGACCGCAGCGCACGCGGCGCTCCGTCGCAAGATGGGGTGGCGCGGTGCGGCGACGCTCGAGCGCGAAGGCTGGACTCCCCCGCGCAAGCGTCGGGCCAAGAAGGGCTCGCGCAAGGCCAAG
>Ga0172380_10008054_pt1 | contig 11681 bp, 22 predicted proteins | sample Leawe162metaG_FD_119747 | JGI IMG/M metagenome (GOLD analysis project Ga0172380, IMG submission 119747) | Leachate microbial communities from a municipal landfill in Southern Ontario, Canada - Leachate well 162 metaG | ecosystem: Engineered > Solid waste > Landfill > Unclassified | place... | reverse complement strand
GTCTTGAAGGTGAACACGACTCCGTTGATCGTCACGGTGTCGCCGTCGGTTGGAGTGGTCGCGAGGCCGAGGACTGCCTGGCCCGTGAGGTTCTCCGACACGTACATCTCTGCGGTAGAAACGACATCTGTGTAGCCGTTCTTGAAGACAGATCCGGCGAGGTCAATGTTCTTGCCGAGGAGGTACTGCGAAACGTCTGCGGCCGCGTACGAGTCGACCACGAGGGCCATGTTCGTAGTAACCATCTGGTTGTTCGTCCTGCGGAGCTTTGCAGGCATACGAGTGACCATCTGGGGCACGGTCGTCGAGTTGAGCGTGATAGGGGTCGCGTTCGACGCGAGGGTCGTGAGGTCGCCGGTGTCGAAGGTCTGGCTGGCGTTCACTACCTGCGCGAAACAGCGTCCGTCGAGGTCGACCGCGACCTTGATCGCGATCTGGCCTCCGATCACCTCTCCAGGGTTCAATGGGCCTGCCTGCTTCACTTCGCCGTCCGAGATGTGGAAGACTGCTTCCTTCTCGAGGTTGATTTCGAGGAGCTCGGATGAGTCGGTGATAGTGTCGATCGTCGATGCTGCGCCGCGGGTCACGCTGCGAACACGGACGTTTGAGATGTCGTAGGCAACGCGCTCTACGCTCTCGCCGTATTTGAGGGTCGCCTCAAAACGGGTATTCATGATCTTCTTTGCTACGAGCACCTTCTGGAAGATCTCCTGGTACGCGTTGTCGAACTGTGGCTTAAAGTCTGTTAGGGACATAAATGCTTTTAAATAAAGCGGATAAAGTCCCCGTTCTTAGATTTAGATGGCGATCCTTGTGTGGATGCCCGCGTTGTACTTCTTTTTCAATTCCGGGTCTGCCATCACTTCCTTGAAATAAGCTGTATCTTTCGCGGCCCTCGCAAAGTCCACTTCTCCAGGCTCCTTTCCGCCTCGCGGTGTTGGTGTCTCAATGGTGCGCTTACCGCTGCGAGCGTTCCCATATGTGTCTTCGATCAGTTGAGAGAAGGTCTTGTCCGCGTTGGCCGGGTCAAGCGATAGGGACTTGATGACGCTTTCCTTCACGATGTCCTTGAGTTCAGGGAACTTTTCCATCGCGGCTCCGTAGCCCTTTTTGAAAGCAGCGTCGATCTTGCCCTGCCTATCTTTCTCGTCCTGCGGGGCGCGCTTTGCAGCCTCCTCCGCCTCGAGCTCCTTCTTGGCCTCGGCTTTCGCCTGGGCCTTCGTCGCCGCAGAGAACTCCTTGAGGAAGTCCTTGTCGACGCCGTACTTCTCCGCTATCTTCTCGATGTCGCCCGAGATCTCTTCCTTCGAGGCACCCGCCTTGATGGAATCCTCGAGCTCCTTGAGCTTGCGCTCCGCTTCCTTCCTGCCCTTCTTTTCATCCAGAAAAGCGGCTTCGGGGATCATGTTCGGGGCTTTTGGCTCCGGCTTCTGTTCGCCAAGCGTCTCCTTGATAGTGGGTTCCTTTTTATCCTCTGGCTTGGGAGCCGCGGGATCGGTAGGCTTGTCTTCCGGTTTTTTTGGCTCCTCTACTGGAGCGACCTTCTTTTCCACGTCGGTCATATTTGTCAAACATTTTTTCGATGATGCACATCGCAGAGTTACTGCCTTGCGGCCCGCATCTGACGCGGCACAGATTTAGAGGGTCCCCCCTCCCGTTGTATAAATTATACCCCTCTGCGTTCTGTCAAGCAATGGGGCGGGCTCCAAACTCCTCGACCCTCCGAAGGACCATAAACATCGTGAACGGGAATACGATGCGGCCTCGGATAAATCGAGAAATCTGGAGCTCGCACCGCTGCGAGCAACTTGGCGGAGATCACTCCTTGAGCATCTCCTCGAGCTGATCCTTCAAAGCGTCCTTGTTGCGCTTCGAGCGCGTGATCGACTGCATGACGAGGAGCGTCGCACCGAGGGACGCGCAGTACGTGACGAGCTCGGAGTGCGATAGGACCTTGTATCGGCTCGTGATGACGCTGATGTCCGATACGGCGTCCGAGAGGAGCGCCTCTACGAGCACCTTTCCGCCTTCCGACTGCGCGAGGACGTCGAGCGCGTGGGCCTTGTCGAGCTGATCGGCCGTCTCCTCGACCTCCTGGGTGATCTTCTCCGGGTCTTTGACGCGGGCCTTGAGCGCCGCTATGTTCCTTTTTCGTATTGGCATGGTTTTAAACGCTAGTTTTCTTATAAAGATCCCTGTGGAGGGCGAACATCCAGACAGAGGCGTTCCACGCTATAAGGCCGATGTCTTTGATCGTGAGAGGAAGCTCGTTGATCCTCTTGTCGTAAACGATCGAGGCTTTTACGGTCGCGACGAGGGTCGAGAACTTCTTTTTCTCTTCCTTGCTCAATGCGACGCCGTTAATCTTTGGGTATTTGACTTTTGGCATGGCTATTGTGGTTTAAACTCGTTCTTGATGTCCTCGATCGTGGCGGAGATGCCGACCTGGCGCGTGATCTCCGTCTCCTCCTTGTCGTAGTCGACGAAGAGGGCCTCGATCTCGGCGAGCTTCTCCTCGCACTGGTCCGCCATCGCCTTCTCGGTGACGTACATACCGATCGCCACGAGCTCCACGGGCTCCAAATCGGTCACTATCGGGTGGTTAGCCTCGATGTTGGTCATCTTCGCCCTCGAAACCTGGAGCTGCCCCTTGAGGCCCTCGCGCATCTTCACGGCGCGTGCGCGGTCCTGGCGTATCTCGAGCAAGGTGAAGCGGCTCTTCTGGCCGGTCTTCTCGATGATCGAGTTCATCGGGTCCTTGGCCTCCGCGACTATCTTGTATTCAAAGGTCTCGACGAGCGGCGGTGCCTGGATGACGCCCTCGACCGTGTCGCCCTTCTGCGAGCAGGTGGGGCACGTCGATGGGACGTCCACGCCTCCCCATTTCGTCTGGTCTACCGGGCAAATATAATCTTTGTGCATGTGTTTTATCTTGAAGCTATTAAAAATCCGATGTGCTCGAGGGCGGAGAGCAGGCTCATCTTCTCGTTCCGGACGAGCCCCTCGACCTTCATCTTCGCGGGCGCGGGCAGCTCGCGCACAACGCTTTCAAGCACCGCGTCGTTTGGGTGCTTGATGTAGGTTATTGGGTTTTGCGCTGTGTTCCCGTTCATAGGCTTTATTGCGCGGGGGTTACTGTCTTAGCCAGCCCCGGGTCGCCGGGCGCGAGATCTCGAACGATCTGGCCGGTAGGGACTCCCTTGCCGTCGCCCGCGGTCTGGTTCGGTGCCATGTTCGCCATGTCGGCCGCCATCTTCGCGGCCATCGCGTTCGCCGACTGGACGAGGTTCTGCATGATGATCGGGTCGAGCTTGAGGACGTAGTCGGCGAGCATGGTGAACTGCTCCATGTCGATATCCTCCTGGTGCTTCTTCATGAAATCGACGAAGCGCTGTTTGTACGCGAGGTTCGCGGCGAAGTTAGGCTTGACCTTCTCGCCGTCGAGGATGCGCTCGATGTCGCGGTCGGCCTCCGACATGATCTCCGCGTCGCCGAACTCCGACGTGTCGAGGAGCTGCCTGATGTCGTCGGCGCTGAATCCGGCGATGCCCGCGGCCATCTCGTACGCCTTCTCCTGGTTCTGGATTGCGTTCTTAGCGTTCGCGGCGAGGAAGGCGATCTTGGTGCGCTTCTCCGTCTCCGCGAGCGCGGTCTCCGCGTCGGATGCCTCGATGATGAGGCCGAACTCCTCCCCCTTTCGGAAGATCTCGCGGCGCGACACCATCTCGACCTCAACGCCGTCCGGGCCGAGGATGTCGACCGCTTTCGCCTTGGTGAGGTTGTCCTGCACGCCGAGCTCGTAGAGCTTCGCGAAGCGCTTGTACCCGAAGGCGTATGATTTATTCAAAAGGCCGAAGCGGTCGGCGCTGTTCTCCTGGTTGCCCTCGTAGATCGCGACCTTCTCGTCGCTTCCGTTCTTGCCCGCGCCCTTCGCGGCCGCGGTGACGCCCGAAGCCTTCTCCTGGATCGCCTCGAGCTTGTCGTACACCTTGAGCGGCGTGTCGATGGCGGGAACGGGAAGGGTCGCCACCGCCTTGGTGACGTCCGGCACGTTGTCCTTGATGCGGATGTAGTTGCCGCCGCGGCGGTATTTGAGGTCGGCGAGGTTCTCGAGGACCTTCACGTTCACGATCTTCTGCGGCTTGTTGATCTGCTCCGAGTTGTCCATCGCCTGGTTGATGGAGACGCTCTGGCCCATGAAGATCTCGCGGACGTAGTCCATGTATCCCGGCGTCCAGAACTCGGTGAGGTCGAGGAAGGCAGCCCAGGTCCAGAAAGGCCACATCGCGTCTCCGATCTTCTTGACCGCAGGGAATATGTCGGCGAGCTTCTCGACCTTGATGGCCGAGCCTCCCGACTCGTTCAATACGAGGTAGTAGCGGTCGCCCTCGAACGTCGTGTACCACTGCCAGAACTTCCATTTGTCGGGGTTGCCGATCTCCTTCTGCGCCCGTGTGACGCTCGTGTCGTACGTGCGGTTCGACTTGTTGGTCGTCTCCTGGGTCGACTGGTCGCTGTTTCCGACGCCCTCGAGGAGCTCCTTCGTCTCGTTCTTGAGGTATACGCCGTCCTTCATGCCCTTCTCGAGCTCCCATCGCATCTTCACGAGGCCGTAGTTGCCCATGTACTTGCCCGTCTCGATGTCGAGTCCTCCGGCCGATGGGTCGATGAGGAAGTCGTAGACGTCGATGCCGGTGAGGTGCGCGCAGTATTCGTCACCGATCGAGTCCGCGTGGTACCCGTAGATGGCGCGTCCGTAGATCACGCCCTGCTTCTTTCCGGCGAGATCCTTCATGTCCCAGAAGTCGTCCGACGCATCGCAGGCGCGGAGAGCGTTCAAGCGCTTGACTCGGGTGAGCTGCGCGTTCTTCTTCTTGGTGAACTTGAAGACGAGGGGATTGTCGATCTTCGAGAGGAGGGTGTGGACGAACTCCTGGGCCTTTCCGAGCTCGATGTTGGCGCGCGAGTCCTCCGTCGGTACCTTGAGGGCGTAGTAGAGGTTCTCGTTCTTCTGCCAGTTACGAATCTTGCCCTGCTTGTAGGAGCGGGCGAAGGTGATCTCGTTCAATGCTTGCGCGACTATCTTGTCCCGGATTTCTTTTTTTATAGTTGCCACTTTTGAGGTTCCCGCTCAAAGTTTCTAATAGCGATCGCGCGATTTACGCAAAGTGTACCACATTTCGGCGACCGCAAGCGGCTCGAGGGTGGATAAATGCGACGTTTTAGTAGCCGATGTCGGGGTAGAGGGGCTTTTCCTCCTCGATCGGGGGCGCTTGAGGCGGATATGGCTCGGGTTTCGACATAATTCCGTAGCGGAGCGAGTCGAGGGCGTGGTCTTCCTCGTCCGAATCCATGTCCTCGGGGTTGTTTTCGTCGTGAATCATGTCCGGGAAGACGCGTATGAGGTCGGTACAGCATGGAAACACCTGCAATTTCGCCTTCATGACGCCGTTTTCCGCGAAAGGCGAGAGGTATTCGCGCACCGCGGACCATCCGTTCTGCCTGTCGTTGTTGGCGCGGACCATCGTGATCTCCTTCTTGGCCACCTCCTTGTATCGGTCGGCGAATATCTTCGCGCCGGAGAGCCCGGCCGTATTCTCTCCCTTCACGCTCCAGATCGAGGGGTCGGCCACAAGGTAGTCGATCACCTCCGTCGGCGGAGTCATGGCTATGAACTCGTCCGCCAAGGCGCTGAAATTGAGCCCTGCGCGGTATAGCTCGCGGTACACGTACATTTTGCCGTCCGGGGCTATCGCGGCCCAATAGAGGGCAGTCTGGGCCCCGTGGCCGTAGTCCATGAACGTGATGCGCTTCCACTCCTTCGGTATTAAAAACTCCTGGCATACGTGGATCTTCTCGTTCCACTCCGGGAAGAACGCTCCGGCCATGATGTCGAAGTCGCCGTCGCGCCATGCCATGCCGAGCTGCCCTTTGAGGCCCACGAGGTAGTCGATGTACTCCTTGTTGAGCGCGGGGTTCTGCCGGAAGTTGGCCGGGATGAAGGCCGTTGCCTGCTCGATGCCGCGCTTGTGCGGCACCACGAACGTCTTCTTGACGTACCCGTGGCCCTTCCCGCCCGGGTTGAACGACGCGTAGAGCCTCGGACGCCACCCCTCCTTCGTCGTACGCATCGAGCCCAGGAGCATGTCGACCTTCTTCTCGGAGAGCTGGTTGATCTCCTCGATCGCGATACCGTCGTATTCGATGCCCACGTACTTGTCGATGTCCTTCTCGTCCTTGAAGCCTCCCATCACCACGCGCGAGCCGTTCGGGAACTTGATCGTCGAGGAGCTGAAATCGTGCGGCACGCGGTTCGCGAGCACCTTGATGACGAGGTCCTCCATCGACTCCTTTCCGGCCTTGGCCGTCTGTCGCAGGAAGAGGAACTTGAGCCCTGCGACCCTCTGGCAGTCGTCGATAGTCACCTGGCCGAAGATCGCGTGGCTCTTTCCCGGGCCTCGAGCGCCACCGAGCCCTATCTTGGTGGGCCCTCCCGGCTGGTCCGCGGCGCGCGCCTTGGCATGGAAAAGGAGCTGCCACGGGTATGCGACGTAGTTGGCCTTGAGGAATAGCTCCATCTGCGGCCGAGGGCAGCCTGCCGCGCTCGCGGTCTGGAAGTATTTATCGAGGGCCTCCATCTGCCTCTCCTTCTCCTGCGGGTTTTGTGATATTTGGACCATAGACTTTGTCGAGCATGTTCGTCACCGGAGCGGGAAGCGCCTTGTCGTCGGAGGTCATATCGACCCTCTCGCGCATCCCGTGATTAGACGAGAGAGCTAGCTTAGTGATTGTAGGGTTGAGTTGGCCAGAAAGCCCGCCATTTATAAGGGTTCTTCCCTGTTTTGCCATAAGCCTCTCTACGGTGTCTGAAAACTCCCTCTTTTTTTCGTCTTTTGCCCAGGTGTAGATGGTCGCGCGCGCCACTCCCAGATACATCGAAAGCCCCTCTATGGTCGGGGTCACTTCCTCCTTGTTGGGATACTTGGCATTGACGTACCTGCGGGCTTTTATAAGCATCCCCGGATCGTATAGTTTTGGTCTTCCGCCGGACATGGTTAGATCTGCTTATTCTTGCGGAAGTACGCGCCTCCCGTCTCCACGGCCTTCATCGCGCGAGTCACCTTCGGCTTCTTCACCACCGCGATCGCCTTCCTCGGGGCCTTCTTCGCGGGTGCCTTGACCGCGTACATCGCGCCGATCGTCTTTTCCTTTTGCATGATATTGAAATTAACGGTTTTTAATGGCCTTATTTTAGCACATCGCGCAAGAGTGTATTCACCGCCTCCTCCGCGTACGCGAGGACCCTGCGCGGGTTCACCACCTCTCTCGGGTGCATCCGCGCCGCCACATACTTCTCCGGTCCGTGGTCTATGTGGGCCGACACGATGAGGTCGTGGTCAGGCGTCACCTTCTCCGACGAGTGATTGATCCTAAGCTCGATTTTTATGTGAGGTATCTGCATAGGTTTTTCGTTACCATGTGCGGAATAGCCCGTTTAGCTTGACCAGCACAGTGACGTAGCGCGTGCGGAATCCCTTCCTCTGGTAGAGCTTCTTCTGGTGCAGGACCACGTCCGGCTGCCACCACACGATCTTCCAGATGCCCTTGATGTCGCGGGCTTTGTTGAACATCTCTCCGCGGGGCGGGAACGACACGAGCGTGAAGGCGTATACCTCCATGCGCGGCGAGAGCGCCAGTATGTTCGGGCTCGAGAGCGAGAACTCTACCCCCATGCCGAACTTCCCCGGGTACTTCGGCTTCTGGGTGCCTATCGTGATCCTCTTGAAACGCATCCACTGCCACACGCGCGCCCTTATCGACGGCACCTTGTCGCATGGACGGCCCTCGAAGCGATGGACGCCCGGCCTACCGCCCTTCCCGCATGTGCATTTAATCTCTTTGGTCATGGTTGTTGCTTAATTTCCGACTTTGATAGTGACTCGCTTGACCGAAAACTTCTCTCCCTTCCTGCGCGAGTGCTGTTCCGCGAACGAGTCCGCCATCTGCTTACTCTTGAACACGGTCGGGTAGTGAAAGCCCAGGCCGCTCGAGACGGGGTCGTGTATGAGTAACTGGTCCGCTCCGCCCTCCGCGAATACGCCATATGCCTCTAGGATCTTCTTCATGGCTTTATGCTTCGGTGATTAGTTCGTCCTTCGGGACCGGTGCGAGCAGGTTTCTCATAAAATCGCGCGCTGCTCCCTCCGTTCGGAAGTAGGCATCGGTCTTATAGCTGCCCCCTTGATTGCTGTGTTCGATCTGCACCGGCTTCCAGACGGGTACGCCAGTGTCGAAGTAAAGAACCTTTGCCGTGGTATACCTCTCGACGTAGTACAACGCTCGGATCTCCGCCGTCTCGCTGTCCCTCCACGACCTCTTCACCACGCGAAAGACGGGCAGAGCGCCCTTCCTTCCAAAGGTGCAAACCTGGTCCGGTATCTTCTGCTTTTTCTTTTGGATATACATGATCTTTATGCCTTACCCGCGACCCCAGATGCGCCCTGCGGCTCCTCGTCCTTGATCTTGAAGTCGATGCGGGCCGCGAGCTTCTGCGCTACCAGGTCCTTCACCATCCCGAGCACCTCCTCCGGCTTCACCTGCTTTACGATGACGTCCCTGTACGCGAGCACGATCGACCTTCCGATCTCCTCGGATGCGTACTTTATGCTCCCATTCTCGAGGTCCGCGAGCAGTCTCTCGCTCGTGAGGACCGCCATCACCCCCGAGTGCTGCGCGCTGTGTTTGATTTCTATGGTCATATAGCTGTTTTTTCGATTAGATCGTAATACCTCCGCAGGCTGAACTCGTTCATCGTGTGCGATCCGTTGTATACGCCCGGCTTCGCCGTGAGCACCCGCGTCTTCCACTTGTCCTTGCTCGCCTTGCCGAACACCTCGAGCGTCATCTTGTTCCGCTTCTGGCGGTAGAGCTGCCCGATCCGGATGCGTAGGCGTTCCCGCATAGTTTTAGTGGATAGTCGGGTTGATAAGCTCCATGCGCTCCTTCATGGCCTCGACCTGGCCCTCGAGCTTTTCGATGCGCTTTTTGTCGTTGCCTCTCAAGATGTAGAGCAACTGAATGCCGTGCAACGAGTCGACAATAAAGCCGGTCGTGAGCGCGAGCAGGAAACACGAGAGGAACAACGCGACCATGGACCACCCGCCATCGAGAAAGGTGCCCCAGACCAGGCCCCAGATGCCCGTATAAAATCCGAACGTGAGCTGCGTGCGCCCGATCACCGACATGGTCATCTTCGGGATCATCGGCTTCACGAGGCGCTTCCACGCCCAGAGCACGAGCTCCCAGAAGACGAGCTGCGCCACGAGCCACAAACCGCTTAGAACTTCTTTGAAAACCTTCATGGCTATTTGAGGAAAGACTTGTCAAGCCCGGCGATCGCGTTGAGGATGTTCTCGACGCACTCCTTCGACACGACGCCCCTGCCGCCCGCCGCCTCCTGGATGAGCAGCACGATCGCGCTCTTCTTGAGCTTGCCGTCCAGGAGCTTGTGGATGCCGTTCGAGATGTCGATGATCGCCTGCGCGGCCGCGTCGACGAACTCCTTCGCCCTCTTCTGCTCCTCCGTCATGATGACCTCCGTTACTTTTGGTGTTTTTGGCATGGTGTTATTTCTTATCGCCGCCTAAATTAAGCTTCTCCTTGACCTTGAGCTCCTTCCCGACCCAGAGCTTCTTGAAGCCCGCGATGAGGTCGTCGCGGTACATCTCCCCCTGCGCCTTGTCGATGTGCCACTTGTAGTTCTTCGCCGTCTGGAGGAGGCCGTAGAGGAGCGTGATGTGCGGCGTCTTGTCCGCGCACCACCCGTCGATCCAGAAGCGGGCCTTGTCCTTCGCGTAGTAGAGCGCGTCGCCGTGCCCCTCCGAAGCGATCGAGTGCATGTTCTCGAGAGGCTCGAGGTCGAGCATCACGCAGCCGAGCGTGGCGAGGTTGAGGCCGAGTCCCTTGTACACCTCCGGATAGTCGTGCGCCTTGAGTTGTCCTTGTTTCATGGCTTTATTAAGCGTTATTTACAGCGGGCTCGAGGAGCTCGAGCTTGATCGACATGTTCTGCTTGAACGCGAGCGCCTTTAGCACCGACCGGATGCCGTTGATGATCGCGCCCTTCGGCCCGATGACTCGGCCCATGTCCTCCGGAGCGACGTTCACGTATATGCGGACGCCCATGTCGTCGCCCTCGGCGCGCACGACGACCTCGTCTGGGAAGTCGGCTATCGACTTGATAATCGTCTCGACGAGATCGCGATCTTTTTGTGGCATTTCGATGTGGGAATGAATTATTAAAAACCGTCTGAAGCGTAGGGAGGACTCGAACCTCCCCGTATGCCTTTTACGCTTGTGGTGCCGCGTCTCCGGGCGTCGCCTCTGGCGCTGCCGGGCTCTGTCCCTCGTCTACCGCGCCGCGAGCCTCCGGGTTATCCGTCTGCGGATCGTTCGCCGGTGCCGTCGGGGCGCTAACTGGAGCCTCCGGAGCCGCTTCCGGCTTGCTCTCTTCCGGTGCCGAAGGCTTCTTGGCCTCTGCCTCTACGATCTTGTCGAGCGCGTCCAAGGCCCTGCCCTCCGTCTTGTAAACCTCGTCGAGGACGCGTACGCTCGATCCCTTCTCGTCGAGCTCCTTGATCCTAAAATTGCCTTCCGTGCCGATGACTTTGTACATGTGCGTTCGTGGAATTATTTATAAACTCTCCGTGCAATTATACCTCTGCGAGTAGTCGCAAGATAGCCCTGCGACTGTGGATAACAAAAGGCCCGGAGCGCTGAAAACTCCGGACCCGCTATTTCGCCTGGGTTTGTCTCAAAAGATCTTGGATCTTTAGTGCTGCGTCCTCCAGTTGCTTGCGTATCTCCTCGAGTTTTCTAAGGAGCTCGAGCTCCTTCGCCTTTTCGTCCACGATCTGACTCCTTTTGTTATGCGTTTTTGCTTTGCTGAAATACTTCCGCCGCGGCCTTCACGAGGGCCTGGATCTCGTCCCCTGCGGCCCTATCCGCCCTGTAGAGCACCCATTCGCGCTTCGTTGGGCAGAGATGCCAGAAGCCTATGATGCCCCCGTCCTTGTCTTTGAGGGCAAGGACCCCCTCCTTCTGTACGATTTCGTTTTCCATAATTTTTAGCTATCGTCGTCCATGTCGTCGGCCGGTCCCTCGGGGCTGCACTCCGGGCACGGAACGAACTCCCCCGTCGGATGCTCGATCGTGTTGAAGCCGGTCGACTCGTCGCACTCGTACTCAATCTTCTCTACGCTGCACGTCCCGCCGCAGAGCGCACAAACATGTTCGTCACCGTCGTCATTATCTCGATGTCGTACATCTCCGTCCCCTGCCGCGGGACCGCCCGCGCGTCGTAGATCAGATTCTTTGCGGGCTGCACCATCGCCTTGAACCCCGCGGCCGCCTTTTCGGCCTCCTCCTTCTGGAAGGGCCCCTTGAACGGTTTGATCCATATCGTTTTCTTCATGGCTTATAAATCCTTGGCTCTTAATTGCCCCGGGCGAACCTCGACCAGTTCGCGCATCCTCGCGTCCTCTTCCGTCTCGCCGACGCGCAGGAGGACGATCCTGCCGTATACGCCCATGTTGCCCGACACCTTGAGGGTGAAGACGAGCCTGTGCATGTTCTTGATCGTGAGCTTCCGGCCGATGCCGACGAACACCTTCGGCACCTTG
>Ga0172380_10008053_pt1 | contig 11682 bp, 11 predicted proteins | sample Leawe162metaG_FD_119747 | JGI IMG/M metagenome (GOLD analysis project Ga0172380, IMG submission 119747) | Leachate microbial communities from a municipal landfill in Southern Ontario, Canada - Leachate well 162 metaG | ecosystem: Engineered > Solid waste > Landfill > Unclassified | place... | reverse complement strand
GGGCGATGCGTTCAAGGTAACTCTGCGTCAGTTCGACGCTGGAAATCTGTTTGGCGCGCAGAGCATCGCCGATTTGCTTCAGGCTGGATTCAAACATGGGCTTATTCGATGACCTGGGGAACGAGGTAGAGGCCGGCTTCTATCTGCGGGGCGATAGCTTGAAATATCTCGCGCTGGTTGCCCTCGGTGACGACATCTTCGCGCAGGCGCTGTGCCAGATCCTGACTATGTGACATCGGTTCGATACCTTCGGTATTGACCGCCTGCATCTCGGCGATCAGAGCGAAGATGCCGGACAACTGGCTGCGGGCGGATTCGATCTCTTTTTCACCCATCGCCAGCCGTGCCAGGCGGGCGACTTTTTCTACATCCTGAATGGTTAAAGGCATGGCAAAAACTTTATTTAAACAAGGTCGATAGGTTATCATACGCGGCCATTCGCGGCACCTCTTTAGACTACGGGATACAACATGTTCGGACTTTTTAAGGGCTATTTTTCCAATGACCTCGCCATCGACCTCGGCACGGCGAACACACTGATCTGGTTGCGCGGGCAAGGCATCGTGCTGGATGAGCCGTCCGTGGTTGCGATTCGCCAGGAAGGCGGACCGAACGGCAAAAAGGTTATCCAGCAGGTTGGTCTTGCCGCCAAGCAGATGCTGGGCCGCACGCCGGGCAACATCACCGCAATCCGCCCGATGAAGGACGGGGTGATCGCCGACTTCACCGTGACCGAGCAGATGCTCAAGCAGTTTATCCGTCGCGTGCATAAATCCAGCATCTTTACTCCCAGTCCGCGCATCGTGATTTGTGTGCCGTGTGGTTCGACCCAGGTCGAGCGCCGTGCCATCCGCGAATCCGCCTTCGGTGCGGGTGCGCGCCGCGTGGAATTGATAGAAGAGCCGATGGCGGCGGCGATTGGTGCTGATCTGCCGGTGGAAGATGCGACCGGCTCCATGGTGGTTGATATTGGTGGCGGCACCACCGAAGTGGGTGTGATCTCGCTCGGCGGCGCGGTGTATTCCGGTTCAGTGCGTGTTGGTGGCGACAAGTTTGACGAAGCGATCATCAATTACATTCGCCGCAACTACGGCATGCTGATTGGCGAGACGACGGCCGAAATGATCAAGAAACAAATTGGCTCCGCTTTCCCCGGCAGCGAAGTGCGCGAAATGGAGGTGAACGGGCGCAATTTGGCAGAAGGCGTGCCGCGCAGTTTCACCATCTCCAGCAATGAAATTCTCGAAGCGTTGACCGACCCGCTCAACAGCATTGTCAGCGCGGTAAAGACCGCGCTGGAACAGACACCGCCAGAGCTTGGTGCGGATATCGCCAGCAAAGGTATGGTGCTGACCGGCGGCGGCGCGCTGCTGCGCGATCTGGATCGCTTGCTGATGGAAGAGACCGGGCTGCCAGTCGTAATCGCTGATGACCCGTTGACCTGTGTCGTGCGCGGTTCCGGCAAGGCGCTGGAAAGCATGGACAAATATACCAATATTTTTACGACTGATTGATTCAGCGGTGCTGGAAGACACGCGCTCGCTACACTTCTTCAATCGCGGTCCGAGCGCAATCGCACGGCTGGTGTTCTTTTCGATGCTGTCCCTGTTGTTGTTGTTCGTCGACGCACGCTATCGCTATCTCGAATCGACGCGCCAGGTTATCGCAATCATCATCTATCCCCTGCAGCGATTGACCGCCCTGCCGGGCGAGCTGTGGCAGGGCGCTGCAGAATACATCTCCCTGCAAAATTATTTGGTCGCCCACAACGAACAGTTGCGCCTGCAACACGATGCGGATGCGGCGCGGCTGAAGCAATTCGAAACGCTGATGAACGAAAACGCACAGTTGAGCGCCCTGCTGGAAGTCAAGCAGCGTGCGGATTACTCTGTTCAGGCGGCGCACATCGTCTATCTGGAGCACGATATTTTCAAGCGTAAAGTGCTGGTAGATATCGGCGCGCAGGCGGGTGTTCAAGCTGGACAGGCGGTGATCGATAATCAGGGCGTGGTGGGTCAGGTAACACGCACCTTTCCGTGGTTGTCCGAAGTCACGCTGGTGACCGACAAGGACAATGTGGTGCCGGTACAGATAGTGCGCAACGGTCTGCGTGCAGCGGTATTCGGCTCAGGCAATACCAGTGAGATGGAATTGCGCTATCAACCGGTTGGCGTGGACATTGAAGTGGGCGATGAGTTGGTGACATCCGGCATGGATGGCACTTACCCGGCCGCGCTGCCGGTAGCGAAAATCATCAGCATTGAGCGCGATCCTGCCTATCCGTTCGCGCGTATCGTTTGCGTGCCTTTGGCAGGGGTCGATCGCCACCGCACCTTGCTGGTTGTAGCATTCACGTCACCTTTACCGCAACGTCCGCCGGAAGATACGACGGGGGCTGGAACGCGCAGCAAGAGAGCAGTCAGACGGGGTGCGCAATGAAATATGCCATGAGTGCTGATCGCGAATTCCTGTTGCCAGCCAGCCGTCGTTTCATCTTTGCCTCGCTCATTATCGCCGTGCTCCTCGAATGGCTGCCTTGGCATGGCTGGGCTTTGGCAGTACGCCCCGATTTCGTGGCATTGCTGCTGCTGTATTGGTGCACACACAAACCGCATCGGATCGGGATAGGCAGTGCCTGGGTACTGGGGATACTGGTTGATGTGGCCGATGCCAGCCTGTTCGGGCAGCATGCGCTGGCCTATTCCGTGCTGGCTTTTGGCGGGCTGGTACTGAACCGGCGTGTGCAGATGTTCAGCCTGAAGGAGCAATCGGTGCATGTATTCGGATTGCTCTTGGTCAGCTACGCCGTCTATGCCCTGGTTCACTGGCAGGTCCGCGGCTTTGTGGTGTGGGAATATTTCATCGGCAGCCTTACCTCCGCACTGTTGTGGGCACCGCTCACCTTGCTTATCCAGACGCTGCGCCGCCCGCGCCGCAACCCCAACGAGCTATGATCCAGAAGGTCGAGCTGAAGAATAATCAGCGCGAAATCCATTTTTTCCGCCAGCGTCTGTTCATTGGTCTGGGTTTTGCAGGTTTGCTGATGCTGCTCTTGCTGGTACGGGTCTTTTATCTGCAGGTATTGCGTCATGAATATTTCGATACCTTGGCAGAAAGTAACCGTATCTACGTGGTGCCCATCGTGCCCAACCGGGGTGTGATTACTGACCGCAACGGGCTGATACTGGCGCGCAACTATGCGGGCTACACTCTGGAAGTCACACCGGACAACATTCCCAATCTGGACCAGACCATCACCGAGATCGGCAAGCTGGTCGAGATTAAACCCAAGGATTTGCGCCGATTCAAAAAGCTGCTGGCGGAACGGCGCTCGCTGCAAACGCTGCCAATTCGTACCCGGCTGACAGATGCAGAGGTGGCACGTTTTGCCGCACAGCGTTATCGTTTTCCAGGTGTCGAGCTGAAGGCACGCCTGTTTCGGGAATACCCCAATACCGAGATGACCTCTCATTTGCTCGGTTACATCGGCCGCATCAACCAGCAGGAACTGGATGAACTTGAGCAGAAGGAGTTGGCAGCCAACTACATGGGTTCCGAATATATCGGCAAGACCGGTATTGAGCAGTATTACGAGAAAGAACTGCATGGCGTGACCGGTTTCGAGCAGATCGAGGTGGATGCGGGAGGACGGGCGGTGCGCATGGTGTCGCGCACGCCGCCACAGTCCGGCAAAAATCTGACGCTGACGCTGGATGCAGGCTTGCAGGAGGTGGCGGTGCAGGCATTTGGTGATTATCGCGGCGCGCTGATCGCCATCGATCCCGCCAACGGCGAAGTTCTGGCCTTTGTCAGCAAGCCGGGATACGACCCCAATCTGTTCATCGACGGAATCGATACAGAGAGCTGGGATGCGCTCAATAATTCCCCGGATGTGCCGCTCAATAACCGCGCCCTGCGCGGACAATATCCGATGGGTTCCACCATAAAACCCTTTATGGCATTAACCGGTTTACATTTTGATACACGTTCGCCTGATTTCAGTATCAGTGATCCCGGCTACTACACCCTGCAGGGTAGCAGCCATCAATACCGCGACTGGAAAGTGGGAGGTCATGGGCGCGTGGATATGTTCAAGTCGGTGGTGGTGTCGTGTGACACTTACTATTACGGATTGGCGACCGAACTCGGTATCGATCGCATGCACGAATATCTCGACCAGTTCGGTTTTGGCAAGCGCACCGGCATCGATCTGGAAGGTGAAGTGTCGGGACTGTTGCCCTCCACCAGATGGAAGATGCAACGCCACAAGCAGATATGGTATCCGGGCGATACCGTGTCGGCCGGCATCGGGCAGGGTTACCAACTGGCCACTCCCTTGCAGATGGCATATGTCACTGCCACCCTGGCCAACAATGGTGTGGCTTATCGCCCGCATCTGGTCAAGGAAGTGCAGCACGAGGTCAAAGATATGCCGCAGCCGTTATTCGATCTGCAAATTCCGGCACAACATGCCGATCTCATCAAGCGTGCCATGGTGGCCGTTACGCACCCGGGCGGGACGGCAGCCGGTTCGTTTTACAGTGCGACCTATACGGTGGCAGGCAAGACCGGTACAGCACAAGTCGTCGCAATCAAGCAGGGTGAAAAATATGATGAGGAAAAAATCTCGGAATACAATCGCGACCATGCATGGTTCATCGCATTTGCACCCGCCGATAAGCCACGTATCGCGCTGGCGGTGCTGGCAGAGAATGGCGGGCACGGCAGCTCGACCGCTGCGCCGATCGCGCGCAAGGTGTTCGATTACTACCTGCTGGGCAAACGGCCACAGCCTTTGAAGAAAACTCAGGTAAGCGACGAGAACGAGGGGGATTGATGAATCTGCGCCAACTCAAACAGCGTTTTGTGCTGCACCTGGATCCGATCCTGTTGTCAGGATTGGCAGCACTGCTGCTGGTCAGTCTGCTGACGCTATACAGCGCCAGCGGTGGTAGCGGCTTGCGTGTGCTGGCACAGTTGGGCAATATCGCCGTCGGTTTCACCGCGCTGTGGATCATCGCCAACATGCCGCTGCACTGGCTGATGCGCTTGGCACTGCCGATGTATGTGCTGGGTATGCTGCTGCTGATTGGTGTTGCGCTGTTCGGCGAAATCAGTCACGGCGCCCGGCGCTGGCTGGATATCGGTGTGGTGAATATCCAACCCTCCGAGCTGATGAAGATCGCTGTGCCGCTAATGATGGCCTGGTATTTTGAGAAGCACGAAGCGACACTGACCTGGCGCAACCACCTCATCGCGGCACTGTTGCTGGTGATGCCGGTGGTGTTGATCCTGCGCCAGCCTGATCTGGGTACATCCATCCTCATCATGGCCAGCGGTTTCTTTGTGTTGTTTCTTGCCGGACTTCCCTGGCGCATTATTATCGGCCTGCTCGTTACCGCGGCTGCCAGCGCCCCATTCCTGTGGCATGCACTGCATGACTATCAGCGCCAGCGCATCCTGATGCTGTTCGATCCGTCACAGGACGCGCTGGGCAAGGGCTATCACACCATTCAGGGCATGATCGCGGTCGGCTCCGGCGGAGTGCTGGGCAAGGGTTACCTGCAGGGCACGCAGACCCATCTGGATTTTTTGCCCGAACGCACCACCGATTTCATCTTTGCCGTCTGGTCGGAAGAATTCGGCTTTATTGGTAACTTGTTATTGCTGGCACTGTACGTATTCGTCATCGGGCGCGGTTTTTTCATCACCTCCAGCGCTTCCACCTACTTTACGCGCCTGATGGCCGGCAGCATCACACTCACCTTTTTCATTTACACTTTCGTCAACATCGGCATGGTCACCGGTATTCTGCCGGTGGTCGGGGTGCCCCTGCCACTGGTGAGTTATGGTGGCACCTCGCTGCTCACGCTGATGCTTGGCTTCGGTGTACTGATGAGCATCCACACCCATCAACGTTTGGTCAAAACATGAAGGATATACCGTGAAAAAATACGCACCCTCCATAATTGTTTGCTTGTCTTTATTGAGCGCCTGCTCCAGTTCACCCACACGCAGCAGCGCGCCTGCGCCGGCCAGCACGGCTGCCGCCAAACCCGCAGCCGTGCCGGCCGGTGGTGGCTATCTGGCGGGTGACGGTCCCGGCGCCGATGCCCCGGCCAATCTGGACAGTCTGCCCGATGCCATACCCAAAGCCGAGCCGCTGCACCGCTACGCCAATCGTCCCTATTCAGCACTGGGCAAGACTTACACTCCGCTGGCTGCGCCGGGCAGCTACAAGGAGCGTGGCACCGCTTCCTGGTACGGCAAGAAATTCCACGGCCAGCGCACCTCCATCGGCGACACTTATGACATGTACGGCATGACTGCGGCGCACCCCACATTGCCCGTACCCAGCTACGCGCGTGTCACCAATCTGGCAAACGGCAAATCGGTCGTTGTGCGCGTCAACGATCGCGGCCCGTTCCTGCATAACCGCATCATCGATCTGTCCTATGCTGCCGCCTACAAACTGGGCTATGTCAATCAAGGCAGCGCTGAAGTGGAAGTGGAAAGTCTGGTTGTCGATGGTAACGCACCGGTTGCAACGGCAATCACACCGGTCAAAGTGGAGACCGGTGCGGCGACCACAGTAATACCGGTTATGTCATCCGGTACGGCGGGAAAAGTATTTTTACAGTTGGGTGCATTCCGGGAGAGGCAGGGTGCGGAAAGTTTCCTCGCCAAAATGCGGGCCGAACTGGGCGACAGCGGTAAAGACATCGTGTTGCTGCAGAAAGGTGGCTTGACCCGTATCCATATCGGACCCTACGCCAATGCCGACGAAGCGCGCCGTACCGCCGACATACTGGCGGCGCGTCTGGGATTCAAACCGTTTGTGAGCCAGCACTGATTTTAAAGCGAGGCAAGCCTTGCTCGTGTGCCGTGAGATATGCGGCAATGTTGCCTGCTGCGCAGGTTGATTGGCTCACGTTTTCTTTTTGGCGCGCGGGTGCGCGCTGTCGTAAATCCTGGCGAGATACTGGAAATCGAGGTGGGTATAGACCTGGGTGGTGGAGATGCTGGCGTGCCCCAGCATCTCCTGCACCGCGCGCAGATCGCCGGATGATTGCAGCAGATGGGTGGCGAAGGAGTGACGCAACAAATGCGGATGCACACCGTTGGCGATACCCTGTGTGATGCCGCGCTGATGCAGTTGCCGTTGCACGGTGCGCGGCGTGATGCGTTTGCCGTTTCTGCCGATGAATAAGGCAGTCTCCTCCGGTTTGGCGAGCTGTTCGCGCACGGCGAGCCAGGCATGCAGGGCGGTGAGTGCATGGCTGCCCATTGGCACGATGCGCGTCTTGCTGCCTTTGCCGGTTACGCTCAACTCATGCGATGACAGACTGTTGCGCATGACCTCACAATCGAGTCCCACCAATTCCGCCAGCCGCAGACCGGAAGAATAGAGCAGCTCGAACATCGCCTTGTCGCGCGCATCCGGCGGCGTGGCGACCGGCATCTCCACCAGTTGCACCGCCTCGTCCGGCGACAGCGTATGCGGCAGCGCCTTGGGTGCCTTCGGCGCACGCAAGCCGACACAGGGATTGCTATGGCAGCCGTGGTCGCGCATCAGGTAATTGTAAAAACCGCGCCAGGCGGAGAGTACGCGTGCCAGCGAACGTCCACCCAGCCCGCTGCCGTGCAATTGCGCGATAAAACGGCGGATGTGGTGACTTTTCAGATCGGGCAGCGGTGTCGTGCCGGCCAGGGTGAACAAACGGCGGATATCGCGCGCGTAGTTCTCGGCGGTGAGCGGGGAGTAGTTGCGTTCGTTGTGCAGATAGGCGAGGTAACCCACCAGCGTGGCGGGTTCGTCAGACATGTAACCTGAAAGCACTACCCAGCGTTTCACTGATGCGTTGCAGGAACAGGGTTCCCATCTCGGGATAAAAGCGTTCCTTGTCTTCACTGGCGAGGACGAACAGGCCGATGGTCTGGCCGTTGGCGCGCAGGGGCAGATAGGCAAATGAACGCAGATGCTGGCCTGCCTCGCCGAACCAGGCCAGCGTATCGGCGATGGCGTGGTGGGCGCAAACTGGCTGCGTATGTTCATCGGCAAAGGCGAGCACTTCGGCGCTGGGCGGGTCGTCGCGCCACAGATGGAGGGCGCTGTGCGGCACGGCGAAGATGTCGCGCAGATTGTGCGTCACCAGAGATTGCAGCGCGGCGCGGTCATAAGGGCCGAATAGTGCGCAGTTGAACTGATGGACCTTCAGTTGCAGCGCGTCATTTTCTTTGGCGTAGTCGAGCAGCTCGCGCAACTGCTTTTCCAGCGCTTTTACCCGCTCGCGCAGGGTGAGCAACTGGCGCTCGGACAGGGAAATGGTGCGTCCGCCGTGCGGATGCGGCAAATTGATGTCGGCCAGCATTGCGGCATGGTCTTCAAAGAACTGCGGGTGATCCTGCAAATAATTTGCTACGTCTTCTGCTTTCATGCCTGCATCCCTTATAAATTGATTTCACCTTCAAACACAGTGACGGCGGGGCCGGTAAGCAGCACCGGCATCTGGTCACCCGCCCAATGGATAGTGAGTACGCCGCCGCGCGTGGCGATGTGCACGGTTTCATCGAGCAGGCCGCGGCGGATGCCGGCCACTGCTGCGGCACATGCACCGCTGCCGCAGGACAGGGTTTCGCCAGTGCCGCGTTCGTACACACGCAGCTTGATGTGGGCACGATCCACGATTTGCATGAAACCGGCGTTCACGCGTCTGGGGAAACGCTTATGGCATTCGATCAGCGGGCCGTGGCTGGCGACGGGTGCATTCTCCACGTCATCCACGACTTGCACCGCATGCGGATTGCCCATTGAAACGGCAGTGATCTGCACTGTCTGTCCGGCAATATCCAGCGCTTGCATGACTGCCTCGCTGTCGCTGATGAAGGGAATGCGTGATGGTGCGAAGATTGGTGCGCCCATGTTGACCGTGACGCGTCCGTCATCTTCCAGCTTGGGCGCGATCAGGCCACTTTTGGTTTCCACTACGATCTCGCGTTTTTGTGTCAGTTTCTTTTCATGCACGAAACGCACGAAACAGCGTGCCCCGTTGCCGCATTGCTCGACTTCGCCACCGTCGGCGTTAAAGATGCGGTAGCGGAAATCGGCATCGTCGCGCGGGGATTTTTCCACCAGCAGCAGCTGGTCACAGCCGATGCCGAAATGGCGGTCGGCGAGGAATCGAATTTGCTCGGGCGTCAGCGCCACAGTCTGACGGATCCCGTCGATGACCACGAAATCATTGCCGGTGCCGTGCATTTTGGTGAATTTCAGGGGCATGATGTGCTTTCGAAGATGGCGGTGATTATACGTCGGCGCAGAGCTGGCTGTGGTCGCGGAACATGCAGCGATCCATCACCACAATGATACCTGCCTGTTGCGCGCGCAGCGCAGCAGCTTCGTGCACCACACCATCCTGCAGCCACAGCTTCCTGATGCCAAGCTTGATACAACTCTCCACGATGGCGGGCACGTGCTCCGCAGCGCGGAACACATCGACGATGTCGGGTCTTTCGGGCAGGCTTTCCAGATCGGGATAGGCTTTCTCCCCCAGAACTTCAGAAACCGCTGGCCGCACAGGGATGATGCGATGCCCGAACTGCTGCAATGCCTGTGCGACATGGAAGCTTGGACGCGCCGGATTGGGCGACAGGCCGACTACTGCGACTACATGCGAGTCGTGCAGTAATTTGCAGATTTCTTCTGGAGTAGGATTGGCGAAAGTCATTTCAGTTTGGCGCATGATAAGTGGACTTATAATAAACCAACGATGTGCAGAATAGAGAGGTAAGACCTTGAGCGCAATCCATCCTTCCGAGCTGACATTTATTGCCCGCCATGCGCCGTTCGACAGCATGGAGCTTGAACATGTGATGTGGATGCTGGAACGCATGCACCTCGCTTACTACGCCAAGGGTGAAATCATCGCATCGCCGGAGCAGGGAGAAGCAACCCGCTTGTGGGTGATCAAACAGGGTGCGGTGCTGGGCGAACAGAGTGTCGCCAAGGTCTCGGATAGCGACACCTGGATGGAACTGATGGAAGGCGAATGTTTTCCGCTGGGCGCGTTGCTTGCCAAGCGCCGGGTAGCCAGTATTTATCGTGCGGGCAGTGACACCTTCTGTTACGAGTTGGCGGCAGCCGACTTTCATACACTGCTTGGCATGAGCGCGCCGTTCCGCGATTTTTGTACACGCCGCATCGCCAATCTGCTGGAACACTCCAAACATATCATTCAGGCAGAATTCAGTCATTCCAGCACGGAACAGCAATCGATGGCCAGTCCGCTGTCGGCCATCATCCGGCGCGCACCGGTAACCTGTACCCCAGACACCACGGTACAGGAAGCACTGGAGATCATGCGCGAACAACATATCGGTTCGATGGTGGCCGCCGACGAGCAGGGACGCCCGCTCGGCATTCTCACTTTGCACGACGTACTGGAACGGGTTGCCATTCCGCAGATCGATACGGCGCAACCGGTCATCAACATCATGAGCACTGAACTGTCCAGTCTGCCCCCGCATGCGCTGGCGCATGAGGCCGCACTGCTGATGGCACGGCGCGGTTTCCGCCATGTACTGGTGGTGGATGAACAGAAACTGATCGGGCTGCTGTCCGAGAAAGATCTGTTCGCCTTGCAGCGCGTTGGTTTGCGCCAGATCGGTTCGACCATCCGCCACGCCGAGACGCCCGAGGTGCTGCAGCAGGCTGCTGCCGACATCCGGCGCATGGCGCACAACATGATGGCGCAGGGAGTGGCACCGGAACAGTTGACCCAGTTCATCTCGACCTTCAACGATCTCCTTACCGCACGCGTGGTCGAGTTGGAATGTGCGACGGCCTGCCCACCCGGTGACCTGTTGCATGAAAGCATCTGCTGGATGGCGCTTGGCTCGGAAGGCCGTCTGGAACAGACACTGAAAACCGATCAGGATAACGCCATCATTTTCAAGGTGCCGGAGGGGATGACTGCGGATCAGATGCGTGAAAAATTGCTGCCACTGGCAAGGCGTATCAACGAAACACTCGATCTGTGCGGATTTCCTCTGTGCAAGGGCGAGATCATGGCGAGCAACCCCAAATGGTGTTTGTCGCAGGAGGAATGGCGTGAGGTGTTTACGAAATGGGTGGATAGCGGCGCACCGGAATCGCTGCTGCATGCCGCCATTTTCTTTGATTTTCGTGCGCTGTACGGGGCCGAGCATCTGGTCGAGCAACTGCGTGCGTGGCTCACGGATCATGTGCGGGGCAACCAGCGCTTCCTGCATCAGATGGCGGCCAATGCCCTGCGTAACCGCCCGCCGTTGGGGATAGTACGTGATTTTATCGTGGGCCAGGGCAACACGCTGGACCTGAAAATGAATGGCATTACCCCGTTCGTCGATGCGGCACGAATCTTTGGTTTGGCAACCGGCGTGGGCAAGACCAACACCGTGCAGCGCTTGCGTGTCAGTGCCGCCGCACTGCGTGTGCCCGCCACTGAAGTGGAGGCATGGATCAATGCTTTTCTGTTCATTCAGATGTTGCGTTTACGCCATCACTACGAGGCCAGTGCGCAAACGGATGATGCGGAACAGCTGGATAACCGTATTGATCCGGCACAATTGAACGATTTGGATCGGCGTATTCTAAAGGAAGCCTTTCGTCAGGCACGCAAGGTGCAGGCCAAACTCACCCTG
>Ga0172380_10008052_pt1 | contig 11683 bp, 12 predicted proteins | sample Leawe162metaG_FD_119747 | JGI IMG/M metagenome (GOLD analysis project Ga0172380, IMG submission 119747) | Leachate microbial communities from a municipal landfill in Southern Ontario, Canada - Leachate well 162 metaG | ecosystem: Engineered > Solid waste > Landfill > Unclassified | place... | reverse complement strand
TGCGCGTCGTTTGCAGGCCGCCGGCCTGCCGGTACGTACGTTGCGCGAACCCGATAGCCAAAGCGACTTAACAGCCCGCGCTTTGCGTCAGCTGACGCAAGATCCGCGCTACCCCATGAATACCAACACCGAAGTACTACTCTACAACGCCGCACGTTCTCAGTCGTTACAAGTTATTAAAAAAAGCGTTGAGCAAGGCATTGTTTGCTTGGTAGATCGCAATTACCTTACAACCTTGGCCATTCAATACTACGGCCGCGGCGACGTGCCTGACTACGACACTATCAATCGCATTATTGCTTTTGCCGTTAATGGTGTTGAGCCCGACTTAACCGTTGTCATGGATGCTCCCGTCAGCGTGCTCGCCGAACGCGCCAAGCGGCGCGGTGCTGGCGAGCGTTTTGATAATCTCGACACCGCCTTTTTGGAGCGCGTCCGCGCCGGCTACTTATGGGAAGCCAAGCAGCGCAACTTACCAGTTGTGTTTGCGACCGAAGATTCTAATGCTGTCAGTGACAGAATTTGGGAACTCGTGTCGGCCAGCCTAGCCGAACGCAATAACCGGCCAACGACTGGCCCCGAAGCTGTCAAAGACATTCTTAAAAACATTAGCACCAATGCAGGCGCCGACGCAGCCCCACACGAGCCGCCACTTAAAGCTGAGGTGCCGACAGCAGCAGCTAGCCAAGTCGAAACACCAACACTCGAAGATGCCGAACTGGTCACCAAAAAGGACGGTCGCATGGTTGCGACAGCCGCTGGTGAAGCATATTTACAAAGCGTCGTCACCAATACTACCGGCAATGTGTACGTATTTAACGAAAACATCAGCCCGGTAACTATTGCTGCCGCCATGGCGCGCTTAAGCCGCCGCGGTGATGACATGCGTATTACCATACTCGATGAGTTTGCCGGCAAAATGGGCAAAGACGGCAAGCTGTTACAACGTGTAATTACCGCCTACGGCGATGACTCGGTGCAGCAACTGGCAGGCACCCACCTGGTGGTCGAAAACGCCTCAAACCTACTCACCAAAAAACTAGAGTGGGGCCGCTTGGCCGCTTACCTAGAGCAGTCAACTCGCAACATTTACTTCGACCAAAAAGACGAAAAGGGTCGCTACAAGTACTACATGCCTAAAAGCTTCGACAAAAAGACCAAACAACAATACAAAAAAACCATGGACACCATTTTTGACTTGTATTCCGACATGGTTCATAAGCTAACCGATTATGTTGTCGACCACTCCGACGTACCCGAAGCCGATCGCGACGTAGCCTTTAAGGGTGCCACACGAGCCCAGGCCTGTGACGCCATTCGTCCGGTTTTGCCGGTCGCCACTACGTCTACTGTTGGTATATACGCATCCGGTCAGGCGCTCGAAAGCTTGATTATGCACTTGCAAAGCGATGCACTACCCGAAGCTCAAGAAACTGGTAAACACATGCTAAATGAAGCGCGACAGATAGTGCCTATGTTCTTAGAACGTGCCGACAAACCGGAACGCGGCGGTGCAGCAATAGCTTACCGGGCAAACACCCGTAATGCCGTTGCTAAACTAGCCGAACAGGAGCTGCCACCTAATCATAGCGCCGACGCCGGCGAAGCAGTCACTTTGGTAGACCTATGGCCTCGTAACGAACTCGATCTTGTCCCAGATATGCTCTACGAACACAGCTCGCTGCCGCTTAAAACCATCCAGGCAGAAGTTGCAACTTGGCCGTACGCCAAAAAATTAGCTACCTTCCAAGCATATATGGGCGAGCGATTAAACCGCCGTCACCGACCGGGCAGGGCGCTCGAAAAGGCCCACTACAGCTGGGATTTAGTGTGCGATTACGGTATATTCCGCGACCTCCAACGCCACCGCATGGTCGACGATTTAGAGTGGCAAGCCCTGACGCCACGCTATGGCTATGACATTCCGCAGCTCGTAGAAGATGCCGGGCTGAGCGAGCAATTTGAACAATGTTTTGATCTGAGTCTCCAGCTCTACAGCCAGCTACAAGCGGCCGGCTACGCGCTCGAAGCACAATATGCCACACTACTCGGCCACCGTATGCGCTGGAAAGTTACCTATAATGCACGTGAGGCTTTCCACTTCCACGAACTACGTACCAGCCCCCAGGGACACCCCGGCTACCGTAAGCTTGTGCAGCAAATGCACGAAAAACTTGCCGAGGTACACCCCATAATGGCCGAGGCCATGAAGTTTGTAAATCAGGGCGAAGACGAAGCCCTTACGCGTTTGGCTGCCGAACGCTACACGCAGTTCAAGCTAAATCAACTCGAAGTTTAAACCTGTTCAGCAACAGGTGTCGGGTTTAGCGGTATGGCCGAATAGTTGACCATATCATTGCTAGCGTCATGCACACGCATAATGACATAATCATCAAGTAAGCAAAGCGTGCTTGGCGTATCGGCTGAGAGCGCTTCGTACGGCGTTATACCACGGGCCGTCTCGTCGGTAATATAGGTCGAAAAATGATTGTACACATTACGATCGACCTGCTGCCAGTAGGGGTTCATAACAGGCATAGTATAGTCACGACCATTTGGCTCGCGGCGCACCACAGCATCTTCAAGCGTCCGGATAACCAGCAGCCCTTTAAGATCGAGCGATTCTTGGTAGGTTGCCGTGTTTTGACCCCATATCCAGCAAATATGATCGATCTTTTTAGTAAGATCGGGCAGCTCTCTAAATTTTAGGCGCTCAGCGGCGTTGGCAGAATCCATGTACCGCTGCAGGGCGTTGGTTATTTGGATATCAATATATGAGCACTCATTCGCGTTTAAATTAACGCGCGGCACTTCTGTAGGTGATGTATCAAACTCGTGGAACTTCTTCATAAGCAATCAATGCAGTACTCATAATACAACGTTTTACTGTTACCACAAGCGTAAGCGCGATGCAAAATAGTGCTACCAGTTGACATCACGCTGTTAAAGGCGTTCAATGGTCACATACTATGAATTTTAATCAAGCGAAGCAGCTCGTCCTCATTATTCTCGGCCTCCAAGGGCTGTGCTTCACTATGGTTGAAGCCACCGAGCGTTAGCTCACTGCACAGCCCCACGACCATCAATAGGCTTCAACCGAAGCCTATTTTTTAATACTTATGAGGAAAAACAAATGTACGACATGTATCCAGACTACACAGACAACGCAAGCGAAGGCCCTTACAGCGAACGCGGTATGAGCGGGCTGGGGCACACCGAGAGCTACCCAATCACCGTACCGGTTCGCGATCAGCCACCAAAGTACCCTCAGGGCTATCAGTACCTGGCCGAGGGATCAGGTGCCATGACCGAGGTACAAGTAGTCGAAGTTAGGGAACAGTAATGCCGGCAAATCAGGGGCTGGGGAATCCAAATTGGCACCCCCAGCCCGACTTTGAACAGCCCTACAGTCTCTCGCCACAACAAGAGATGGCCAGCTTTGTCCCGTCAGACCTTGCTGACTGCAGCCACTTTATTATTGAACAGTGCAATGTGCCTGACGTGGCGATTTACAGCGGACTTCCGGAGCAGCAACTAACAGTAGCCGAACACATCGCAGCCCTCGTATATGAACCTGGCAAGGATGTTCTGCCGTCGCTCCAGCGTTATTACGAGCAACGACTGGCCGAGGAGGCGGCAATTGCAGCCGCCCGACGAGCCGAAATCTATCCTCCGCAATCACAGCCCGTCGCAACTGTCTACGTGGTATCTACCAGTCGGCACAATGAGCAGCCAGAAAGCCACACGGCCGGACGCCGCAAATCTCGCGTGTCGGCTTGACCGTAACAGAGTAAACGCGTATAATTACCCTTAAGTTGCCAGAGACAGCGACCGGCCGATGTGCAAACAAAAGCCTTAATCAGTCGCCGAGGTACAAACAAATTCTCTTTGAATGAGTTTATACGTCTCTGTTCTACCAGATAGAGACGTTTTTGTTTGGCAACTCCAATCTGTGCATAGGTCGATCAGATTGTAAGTAACCATAGAAGGATTACCCACATATGGCATTAACCAAAACCGAGAAGCAAGCAGTCATCGACGAAGTCGCCGATTTGTTAGGTGCTTCTAAAATGACCGTTGTCGCTCAATACCAGGGCACAACCGTTAAGGCAATGCAAAGCTTACGCCGCGAAGCTCGCGGTAACGGCACCAAAGTTAAAGTTGTTAAGAACCGTTTGGTTCGCCAGGCACTCGCTCGGCACGACAACCTCAAAGACGTTGATACCAGCGCCCTTGAAGGTATGCTCGTTTACGCTTTTAACGACGGCGACGAAGTTGCCCCAGCCCAAGTGCTGAATGCATTCGCCAAAACCAACCCCACGATTCAGTTTGTGGGCGCCATCAGTGCCGACGGCTCGTTCCTGAGCGCCGATGACGTTAAAGCCTTGGCAGGCTTGCCAAGCAAGGGCGATCTGATCGCTCAGGTAGTAGCAACCTTGCTATCACCAGTTCACGATGTTACCAATGGTCTTTCGGGCAACCTCCATGCTTTGCTGGATGGTGTCGCCGATAAGGCCGCCGCATAAATAGTAAATAGAGAATAGGGACTAGTAGGTAGTTTACTTACACCCTAATCCCTCACACCCTAACCACTAATACCCCTCGAAAGGAATTACAATGGCAGATTTAAAGAAACTCGCAGAAAGCCTAACCGGCCTGACTGTATTAGAAGTAAACGAACTTAAGAACATCCTTAAGGATGAATACGGCATCGAGCCAGCTGCTGCAGCTGTTGCTGTTGCTGGTCCTGCTGCTGGTGGCGACGCTGCTGCAGCCGAAGAAACCAAGAGCGAATACGACGTCGTCCTGAAGGACGCTGGCGCTCAAAAGGTTGCCGTTATTAAGGCTGTTAAGGACCTGACCGGTCTTGGCCTTGGTGAAGCTAAAGCACTCGTTGATGGCGCTCCTAAGACCATCCTCGAAAAAGCTAAGACCGAAGACGCCGAAGCTGCTAAAAAAGCTTTGGAAGACGCCGGCGCTACGGTTGAACTCGCCTAAGTATTGGCAAAATAGCGTACCGACCACCAGCTGTAACCATACAGCTGGTGGTTAGTTATCCACAGAAACTAATTAATCTTTGACTTGAACTGCTGTACATGGTACGTTTAAGACAAGCGTATAAAATATACACTTACGAGAGACCCTAGGGGAAACAAAATGGCTGACGTTCCAGATAAACAAGTAAAACGACTTCGAGCACTTATTCAGGAGGCTGAGACTAGCCTTGCTGCTGCTACCGAATTATTAATTAGCTTGGTCGGCGACGACCAAACGGTAGCGCCAGTCGCTCGCGAAGACACACTCGGTAAAGTTATTGAAGGTGTTTTTGACGGCCAGAATATGGTCGGCTCGGACGGTAAAACGTACCCCGTACCCGCCAACTACGCATCAAAGTCTAAGTTGGTACAGGGCGATATTCTTAAGCTTACCATCGCCGAAGACGGCGCTTTCTTATACAAGCAAATTGGTCCTATTCCACGCAAGCAGGTGGTTGGACAGCTTAAACTCGAAAACGGCCACTACTTTGTAGAGGTTGGTCCGCGAAACTTCCGTGTACTACTTGCCAGCGTAACCTACTTTAAGGCCAAGCCAGGCGATCAAGTAAGCGTTAACATTCCCGAAGACGATAGTACAGCCGAGTGGGCAGCTCTCGAAGCCGCTCTCTAGGCACAAAACATACGGAGGGTAGTTTTGTCCAAACTCTATTTTAGATACAGTGCAATGAACAGTGGTAAAACCACGTCGCTTATTCAAACCGCCTTCAACTACGAAGAGCGGGGCATGCAAGTAGTAATTATTAAGCCGGCAACCGACACCAAAGGTGGTGCCGATGTTCTTTCTCGGCTTGGTGTGGAACGTAAAGTCAACATAATACTCGGTAAAGACCAGTCCGTAATCGATGCGCTGGTTGATTATCCAGAGGTGCGCTGCGTACTTGTAGACGAGGCACAGTTCCTGCAGCCCCAACAAGTTGACGATTTGTTTTGGTACGCCACTAAAGCTAACGTGCCGGTTATTGCTTTTGGGTTACGCACCGACTTTCAGACCGTAGGCTTTCCCGGAGCGACCCGCTTACTGGAGCTTGCGCACGACTTACAAGAGCTTAAAACCATTTGCCGCTGCGGCAAAAAGGCTATCCTTAACGGCCGCAAAGTGAACGGTAAGTTCATTTTTGAGGGTAACCAGGTAGCCATTGAAGGCGAAGACGACATTCAGTATGAATCCCTCTGCGCTTCATGCTACGACGAATTTAAAAGCGCCAGCGTTTAGACTTTTCTACAGCATTATTGCGCGCATAAGCGCGTATAATAAACACTAAATGGGACAAGCACTCTATCGCAAATATCGTTCTAAAAGTCTGTCCGAAATCGTCGGCCAAGAACATATTACAGCTGCGCTCGAACAAGCGCTTAAAACAGGGCGCATTAGTCATGCCTACTTATTCACCGGTCCGCGGGGCAGCGGCAAAACATCTATTGCCCGTATTTTGGCATACGCCATTAATGACATTCCCTATAGCAGCGACCCGCACTTAGACATCATCGAAATTGACGCCGCCAGTAACCGACGCATCGACGAAATTCGTGAGCTGCGCGACAAGGTGTACATTGCACCCACCAGCGCCAAATACAAGGTGTACATTATTGACGAGGTACACATGCTTACTCGCGAGGCATTTAATGCCCTCCTTAAAACGCTCGAGGAACCGCCGGAGCACGTGGTATTTATTCTGGCCACCACCGACGCCCACAAGCTCCCAGAAACCATTATTAGCCGAACGCAGCGCTACACCTTTCGCCCCGTTGAAGCCGAAAAAGTGGCAGCCCACCTAGCGCACATTGCCAAGCAAGAAAAAATCAAAGCCAATAAAGACGCGCTGTTACTGCTTGCTAAACACGGCGACGGAAGTTTTCGTGACAGTATTAGCATGCTCGACCAAGCAAGCAATCATGGCGGCACAATCACGGTGGATGTTGTTCGCTCACAGCTTGGCATTCCGTCCGACGAAGGCGTACTAGCCGTACTACAGACCCTCAACACTGATGATTTATCGGCGCCGGTTGCCGCGCTGCAAGCGCTCTATGACCAGGGCTACCGTGCGGTGGCCATAGCCGAGCAACTAGGCGAACAGCTACGCGAGCAGGTACATACCGGTCATGGTCCCGTACCAACCGCCACCGCTTTGCCGTTACTTAAGAACTTACTTAATGTTGGTGGCGCTCATAACCCAGAACGCTACTTAGAGCTTATTCTTATGGAAGCGCTGCCTGCCGCTGCCGCGCCAGTACTACAACCGGCACCGGCGACTCCATCCGCCCCTAAACATACAGCTGCGGCTAAAGCCGAGCCGCCTGTCGTCGCTAAGGCTCCAGAAGCACCAGTAGACACACCGTCAGTTGCGCCGCCCGCAAAGGCTAAACCGCAAGTTGTCAGTAAGGACCAACGTGCCCTCAATGACGACTCTTGGGCCGATGTACTCGCCGCCCTTAAAAAGCAGTACAACACCATTTACGGCATTGTACGCATGGCGCATACCGACTTTTCGGAACCCGGTCGTATTACCTTAAGTTTTGCTTTTGCGTTTCATCAAAAGCGCATATCGGATGTTAAAAATCGCCAAATCGTTACCGATACTATTACTGACGTTACAGGGCAAAATGTTGAATTAAAGTGCATAGTCTCTAAAGAACCTAAGTCGCGGCCGGCCGCCGTAGCGACCGAAGATCCCATCAAAGACATTAGCAGTGTCTTTGGCGGCGGCGAGCTGTTACAGCCGTAACACTTTTACCAAAGCAGAAAACAGTTTATACTAGCTGGCAAGGGGAGCAACATGGACGATCGCTTACTACGGTCTAAACAGCAGCCGCAAAATGCCGAAGCCGAAGCTTCGCTTTTGGGCGCCATTTTAATTGACGCAGATGCCATTGTTAAAGTTGCCGACGCTATTAGCGCGGGCGACTTTTTTGAAATGCGTCACCAACGTATTTACGAAGCCATGCTCGACTTATACGAAAAACGTAACGCCATTGATATTCTGACCCTGTCAGACAAGCTCAAAAACGGCGGCTACTTAGACATGGTTGGCGGCCCAGCCTACCTAACCGAGCTCACAAACTTTGTGCCAACCGCCGCTCATGCCGAACAGTACGCCGAAATTGTAACTCAAAAGGCCATGCGTCGACGGCTTATTCATACCGCACAAGAATTATCTACCATGGGCTTCGACGAATCACTCGGACTCCGCGAACTAATCGAAGAAGCCGAAACCAAGCTGTTTTCGGTCAGCGAAACGCAAGTTAAGCAAAGCGTTATTAGTATTGAAGACATTCTAAGCGAGAGCTTTGAGCGCCTTGATGACCTCCACAAAGACAAAAAATCACTGCGCGGCATTCCAACTGGCTACAAAGACTTAGATGGCATGTTAGCGGGACTGCAACGCTCCGACCTATTTGTGCTCGCCGCTCGACCCGCCATGGGTAAGACCGCCTTTGTATTAAACCTGGCGCACAATGTTGCGGTGCAGGCCAAGGAACCAGTGCTTATTTACAGCCTAGAAATGGGCAAGGAACAGTTGGTGGATCGTCTGCTATCGATGCAGTCCGGCGTTGACGCTTGGGCACTGCGCACCGGCAACTTGACCGACCAGGACTTTGAAAAAATCGGCGAAGCCATGGGTGTTTTGAGTGAAGCGCCAATTTACATCGACGACACGCCCGGTATTACCGTCAGCGATTTGCGCACCAAGGCCCGTCGCCAATCTCACAAACAACCGCTTGGCCTAATTATTGTGGACTACTTGCAGCTTATGAGCGGTGGTAGCCGATTTAGCAATTCGGCAAACCGTGTGCAGGAAATTTCGGAGATCTCTCGTGGCCTTAAGGGTGTTGCTCGTGAGTTAAACGTGCCATTAATTGCCCTAAGTCAGCTGAGTCGTTCGGTCGAAAGCCGCACGCCACAAATCCCACAACTGGCCGACTTACGTGAATCTGGTTCAATTGAGCAGGATGCCGACATTGTGGCGTTCTTGTACCGCGAGGATTACTACAATCCGGAGTCAGAACGTAAAAATATTATGGATGTGCTGATTAAAAAACACCGTAACGGTCCGACCGGTGGCGTTGAGTTATACTTTTACCGCGATAAGCAAAAAATTCGATCACTCGACACCCGCCATGGTGGCGATCCGTTCGACGAATAAAGCATAACCGTTTAGGGTATACTGTAAACATCTATGAAACTGCGTCTTAAGAAGTTACGACTCTCGAACCAGCTGTATTTATTAATTGCCGCCACTGCTGCTGCCATCGGTCTGCTGTTATTCAGATTAGGCTCATTACTACCGGGATTAGCCGCACCAGAAACAGCGTTACCATCAGTGCATGACGCACTTTCTACCGTTTGGAATCAGCCACTTTGGCTACCAGAAACACTGACACAACTGCTTGTAGCAGCCATACTCCCCAGTGCTGGCATGACAGCCTCCCGCTTGCCAAGCGTGTTGCTTGGCTTAGCGCTGGTAGCATTACTGTACTGGCTATTGCGACAATGGTACGGCTACCGCTTGGCGATTTTTGGCGCCGTATTATGTATTACAGCGCCGTGGTTTTTGCACCTTAGCCGATTAGCCACCAGCGACATCCTCTATCCACTCAGTATGGTTGTGTTACTAGTACTGGCAGCTTTGTGGCACCAAGCCGAGCGAAAAAAATGGCTTGTATACGCAACGAGCATTGGTGTCTGCCTGCTGCTATATATACCAGGCGTTATCTGGCTCCTGCCAGGATTATTACTACTCGAACGCCGAAACATTGCGGCCAGCATTAAAACTAGCAAGCTACACACGGGCCTAGCGTTTTTATTGGGGCTCATAACACTCACCCCATTGGTTCACGCTCTTATTGTTGACTGGCGTTTGTACCGTCCGCTTTTGGGCATACCCGATGTGCTGCCTTCGGTGGCAACCTACGCACAACAGTTCGTGCAAGTCTGGGGTCATATATATGTGGGCGGTTATCATAAACCGGTTTACAACCTGGCAGGGCTGCCAATGATCAATATTTTAATGACTCTGGCATTCGTCGTTGGCGTATATCTATACGGTCAGCACCGCAAAGCTATTCGCACTCGGCAGCTGGCATACTGGTGGCTGGCCGGCACCGCTATTGTGGCCCTTGGCGGACCAGTAGCGCGCAGCTTAATTTTACCGATTGTATTCGTACTCGCCATTGGCGGCCTGGGGTACTTGCTACACTTGTGGCTTAAAGTGTTCCCGCGCAATCCTTTAGCGCGAGCTTTCGGTATTGGCCTTGTGGCTTTGGTCGTAGCGTTTGCGGTAGCTTACAACCTACGCAATTACTACGTTGCCTGGCCACATAACCAGGCGACGCGTGCAGCCTACACGCGACAGCTGTAATCTTGTATACTAGGTACATTACAAGGAGATACTATGAGCAGATTTGACCAAGCCAAGATGCTAATGCGCGTTAAAAAAATTCAAAAAGAACTGCAAAAGGAAATTATTACCGTAGAGCAGGGTGATGGCGCTGTTAAGGTTGAGATCACCGGCGAACAAAAAATTAAAAAAATTCATATTGATCCACAGTACGTTGACATAGAAGACATCGGCCAACTAGAGCGCTGGGTCGAAGACGCCGTTAAAGACGCAATCTCGCAAAGCCAAAAGCTTGCCGCCGAAAAGATGCAGCCTATGATGGGCGTTCTTGGCGGCCTCGGCCTTTAAAACTTATGCAAATCCTGCCGCCAGCCCTCCAGGATGTTATTGACGCCTTCAGTTTGTCGCCGGGCGTCGGTCCGCGTACCGCCGAACGCTACGCCTACTATTTGCTGCGCCGCGACCCGGCATCAACTCACAAGCTTGCCGCCTCGCTCGACGCATTGCCCGGCGGCATTGGCTATTGCCGCAAAACCTTTGCACTCGTGTCGGCCGGACAAGAGCTATCTGATCTCTATACCGACCCGCGCCGCGATAAAACCGTTATAGCCGTCGTAGCGGAGCCATTCGACATAGTAGCGCTCGAAAAAACTGGGCAGTTTCATGGCACCTACCACGTGCTTGGTGGCTTGGTATCGCCGATTGATGGCATCGGCCCCGACCAACTACATATTGATGAACTGGTAGCGCGTATTGACGAAGACAAGGTGACCGAAGTAATTCTAGCCACCAACGCCAGCGTAGAAGGCGAGTCAACAGCGCTCTATATTCAGCAACAAATTGGTGACCGGCCGGTAACAGTGTCGCGCTTAGCTCGGGGCTTGGCAGTCGGTGTCGACCTTGAATACGCCGATCAAATTACTCTTGGCCGCGCCCTCGAAAACCGCCAAACATTGTAAACATTGACGTTTTGTGGTATAATTATTAATAATAGTTGGTTAAACGCCGGTAACACCATACAATAGTAGGCATGTACGCTGAATCTACCGCCATTGCCGAACTGGTCCAAAACGCCCAACACATTGTTATTCTGCAAGCCGACAATCCTGATGGCGACAGCCTAGGTAGTGCGCTTGCACTCGAGCAAATTTTAGGCGATTTAGGTAAAGAGCCATATTTATATTGCGGCGTCGACATGCCCGCCCATTTGCGCTATTTGCCAGGCTGGGATCGGGTAAGTAACGAATTGCCGAATGTCTTTGATTTGGCGATTGTTGTCGACACCAGCTC
>Ga0172380_10008051_pt1 | contig 11683 bp, 14 predicted proteins | sample Leawe162metaG_FD_119747 | JGI IMG/M metagenome (GOLD analysis project Ga0172380, IMG submission 119747) | Leachate microbial communities from a municipal landfill in Southern Ontario, Canada - Leachate well 162 metaG | ecosystem: Engineered > Solid waste > Landfill > Unclassified | place... | reverse complement strand
TAGCCTCGGCGTCGGCTTTCTTCTTGGCCTCGGCCTCCTCGTAAGCTTTGATGCGGGCTTGCTCCCGAGCAATCCGGGCGTCCTCGATGGCTTTGAGTCTTGCGGCTTCCTGCCTGGCTTGCTCAGCCTGCCATGCGGCATACTGCAGAGCTGCGGCTTGGGCCTGGGCTTGAGCGGCTGCTGCGGCTGCAGCGCTCCCGTCATCGCCACTTCCACCTCCACTGGACTGCTGCGCGGCCAGCTGCGGATTGTAGGTCGGCGAGTCGGTGATGCCCTTGACAGTGTTCCACTGGTTGTTCTGGCCCCAGACTTGGCCCTTATCATTGATTGTGCCTGTGCTAGGCATAGGTCAGTTCCCCCCAAACTTGGTTTCGGTTGGTGAAAAGAATGCGTTGCCCACCTTGCTGGCCACCTTGCTGGCCTCGTCAAGGGCAGAAGCATAAGGCGAAAGGCCGGGCGCGGTTTTCTGGGCGGCGAGCTTGGCAAGGTTCAGATTGGACGCGCTGGAAGCAACTGCTCCGGTCGCCTGCTGCCCGGCGTTCTGAGCGGCCTCGTCGGCTTTCTTCTTGGCCTCGGCCGCATTGGCCTTATCAATTTCAGCCTGGGCGAGTGCTGCCTGCCGGGCGGTCTCCGCGGCCTGGGCTTCGCGCTGCTGCTGGGCCATGCGTTCTTGCGCTGCAATCGCCTCCCGCTGCATGTTCTGCTGCGCTTCGAGCGCCTGCTGCCACATCTGAAATTCAGAAGTGCGTTGCGTGTTGTCCGCTTTTGCCAGCTTGACCGGCTTCGCTTGTGATTGTGATCCTCCGCCCATAGTATTAGTTTGTGTTGAAGTTTATGCCAAAGCCCCGGCTGCGCCACCGGCTACCCCGCCGATCAGTGTGCCCCACCCAGGAGAAACCATCGTGCCGGCCGCAGCTCCAGAAGCCGCCCCAGAAAGCGCATTGCCCCAGAAAGATTTTCCGGACGCCCTGGCGCTGTTGGTCACTGTTGCCAGGTTGTTTTTGTAATTGCCCCACAGCTGCTCATTCTGTTGCAGTGCGGACATGAGATCCGAGTTGCCTTGCTGGCCGGCCGAAAGAACGGCAGTGCGCCAGTAGTCGCGGGCATCGGCATTTGCACCTTGAGCGGTCTGCACGGCGGAGGTAAGATTACCCGGATCCAGGCCGGCAACGGGAGCAGGATTTGCTGCAAGCAGAGCGGCGGCTTTTGCCTGCTGCTTTGTCTGCTCGTCGTAGTAGTCCCGCCGGGTAGAGTCAACCAGCGCCGAGCGGGCAAAACCGGAGTCGTCTTTGGCACCGGTTGCCAGCACATCCGAAAGGCCGCTGCGCAGCCACAGATTGGAAAGCTTTTGATCAGGGCCTCCTTCCAGATTGCCTCTTATCTGAGCTGGCAGGATTTCACGAATCGCTGCAGTATTTGGAGAAACGCGAGCCTCAACTTCTTTGGAAGAAAGCGCATTGATCAGCGCCTCTTTCTTGGCCATGTCCTGGAGTGCGCGGACGTCAACGGTCCGAAGCTCCGGTGCCGAAGCGGCAATCTGTCCCGGGAGGTTCGAGCTCACCTTCAGCCCTGACATCAGACTGGAAAAATAGTTGGAATCCGGTTTGACAATGACCGGGCTGGCCGCGCTGGAAGATGCTGGTGAGGATGAACCGCCCATAAGATTGGTATTTAGTTGGTGTTTGTCGGGTTGTAAAGCTCCCTTTTCATACAGGCAAAACCAAGTTTTTGCAGCATGGCATCGGGAAAAGTCTTGCGCTCCGGTGCAATTGGCACACCAAGCAGCATCTCGCCGCCGTGGCTGACCCTGCAGACGTGCTGCCAGGTCTCCAGTGTTTCGACCACATCCCGGGGCCGGGTGATCTCCGGGTGGAAGGCCGGGAACACCACTGGCATGAAGAGGACGTCCGCATACCCGAAGACGGTATCGCCACGCTGAAACTCAAAAACCCGGGCGCTGGCAAAAGGGTTGATCACATGATCAAACGTGGTGGCGAACTGTTGCAGTTTTGGGAACTCCTCGCTGAAGCGGGAGACTTCTTGGATTTTTAGTTTTGGCTTCATGACAAAGTAGGTGGATCCTGCAGGCCGCTACGGATCGAGCTGCTCGGGGCCGGAACAATCAACTGCAGCAGCATGTCCTCAATTTCCCGGTTGGTAAGGTTCTGCGTCGCGCAGGCTAGGCAGGAACCCTTTGACTTGTCTGCCCCGGGGATGGTGATCGAGGAGTAAAGGACTGCCGTGGCCGCGCTGGAAAACGGGCTAACGAACGCGTTTGCCGGCGTCCGTTGAAAGTCAAGCGAGTCGTTGATGCTGGGCATTTTGATTATACCGGTGGGCAGGGTTGCAGTAGTCTCTCAGCAGCGAGAGCGGCTTCGGCGGCTTCGGTTGCAGCTTGCAAAGCCTGCGCTTCGGCATCGGCAGCCGAGACGTCGGACACATACTCCGCAACCGCCGTGACGGATAAGGGCAAGGACTCGTCCTCGCAGGCGCTGGAGAGCGTAACCGTCCGCTTGGCAAACCACTGCGCTTTTGAAATGGCGCTGGCAAAAACCTGTTCCGCCGGCTGGAAGGTAGGATCCCGGTCAAAGATATGATTCTGCCCGTCCTCGGAGACAACGCAGAGCTCGGTCTCGTCGCTGAGGCATTCGCCACCGCTTTCCTCCGGAGTCGGATCCAGAAAGACGCGCAGCGCCTCGACGGCCAGCTCGCCGCACCAGCGCACCAACATCGAGAAAGCCTTGTCGATGTTTTCGTTCAGCGGGCTCTCGCAGGTCGGGCAGCCTTCCGACTCGCTCGGCGTCTGGGACTTCGCCCGGCGGCTCTGCTTCCGGAGATCCCCGAAGACGGCCTTGGCAGCAGTGATCTCTGAGCTCCCGGCGTTGTCATACTGAGACGGCGCGGAAAACTCACGGCACAGGATGCTCTTGTAGGCGCCCCGAACTCCACGGTAGCTCAAGCTGACTTTCGGGAAGCCGGACATTTCCCGCAGGTCAAGCTCGACGTAGGCCAACTTTTTCAAGTCCAATCCGTCCCCAAGCAGCCGGGTCTCCATCTCGCAGAAAATCGGTTGCCGGTATTCGGTGATGGTGTAATCATTTTCCAGCACAAAAAACGAGTCCTCGCGCTCGGGCATGAACGCCTCCCAGATGTGGTTGTGCGAGCCGAGGCTCACGGAGCTGTAGTCGACCGAGGCCGCAAAGACGCGGTGCTTGTTTCCAATAAACGCGCCAGCCCACTGCACCGGACGGATTCCGGTCCAGATGCCGCTCCAAGCGGGGGTTGTGTTGCCGCCGGAAAGCTCGGACACGGACGCGTAGTCCAGGACAAAAGTCTCGCTGTTGAGATTCTGCTTGACCGGCACCGACATCAGCAGATAGTTCTCGAAGCTGGTCCCGCAGATGCCGGTCTGGTCCTCGGCGAAATATTGCTTGGAGAAAGCCATCTCGGCATCTCGGAAATTCACTTGGCTGGTCAGGTATGTAGTCGCAGCGGTATCGCTCGAAACCAGACCGCCGAGGCCATACCACCACATCAGGCCGGCCTGGTAGGAAACGCTGCGGCCCGCGATGCAGCCGACCGACGGGAACAGAACGCTCTGGAAATTTTCCGTGGTCGCCCACTTGGAACGGTCACGGACACCGGTCTGCAGGATCTCGCTCCGCTCGTTCGTGAAGACGACCATGACCTCCTGCCGCTGGTCACCGATAAATGGGGCCAGGCTGGTGATCTCCCGCGGGAAAGCAAAGTCGCCGCGGCCTTCCCCTTCAACCCGTTCGGTGAACTTGAGCGGATCGTAAAGATCAGACGCCAGGACCAGCTTTCCTCGAGCCACCCAGAGCCGGCCGCCGGAGTAGGCCATCCAGGTGCCGAGCGGGGTTTCCAATGTCGGCGAAGCTTCATCCAGGTGCCGGCTTTCAAGGCCGTCCCAGTAAGCAGCAGGATTGATCCCATCCTGAATCATCAGGACATTGTAAGACGGCACGATCTGCAGGGTGTCGTCGGGCAGCAGGGTCACATTTTTCTGCGCGACCACCATATGGACCATCTTGGCCCGAGGGTCGAAGGAAATTCCAGGGATCTGGAAGGCAGACCAGTCCCTCGGCTGCGTGAACGGGTATGGGCTCGCGTAGATCTTTCCATCCACTGCCGCAGCCAGGTAGTCGGTCTCGGTCTTGGAGGTCTCGGTGATCTTGTTCTTCCGGAAATAGGTAAAGCCCTGCAGATTCCCAGGCGGCAGGATCAATCTCATCCCGAAGCCGGGACGGGTCTGGACCACGCCGCCGCGATTGACGACATTCACGCCACGCTGGTATTGGTCCTCCCGCAAAAGCCAGGGATGCCGGAGCGTGTTCATCCCGAACACCCAGCCGGCGTCGACTTTGGCCTCGCGGCCTGCTGATAGATTGGGACTCTTCATTCCAGGCGCCTTACATGAAATCGTCCGGGCAGGTCATGACCTCGGCATCGAGCTGCATGGTCGGCGCTCGTGGCCCATCCAGTGCCCGGTTGCGATTATTCAAAAGCTCGACGGCTTTTTTCTGGTAGCGCTCGCTCTCATCGAAGAAGTTCTTGCGAAGCAAGTCCTGGCTCTTCACCATCAGGATGATCGCGAGCCGGCTGTCAAGATTGATGAAATCCCTGGAGGAGGTGACTCGGAAGCTGCGCTTGCGGTATTTCATCCGCACGCTGGCACAATCTTTTCCAACGCGAATTCGGCGATATTTCGGATTGGTGTCAGCCGGGTGCATATCTGCGAGCAGGGTTAAGGCGTTGGCATTCCCATTATCCCAAGCGTAGAGCAGCACGAAGCCGGCCGTCTCTGGCTTCTCGATTTGGCTGACTGCAGCGACCAGGATCGGGTCCAGCTCCTGGAGAGCTTTGAAGACTCCCTCGCCAAGGTCAAACAATTGGATGCGCCCGGCCGTAGAGTTCAAGTCGATAGCCTGCGCATGCTGGGCATAAATTTCGACGAGGTTGTCGCTAATCGGGCGCAGATAATAGGCTGTTTCTACAACTAAGGGCGATGGCAGCAGGCCTTTTGTCACAAAAGTGACTGCATCCCCAGTCTGGTAGACCTGCGCTGGCACCACGATTGCCGTGGAAGGCTCCGCAGCAAAAACCCGTTGCAGTAGCAGCTCGTGCGCCCCGAAGCCAATAGCCGTGATTGTGACAGCCGCACCAGCTGAGTCCAGCACTGAGAAATTCCCGTCTCCGTCGATCCGGGCCTTGTAATCGGCGCCGGCCAGAAGCGGGGAAGGCAAGCTGCCGTCGGTGGTGAACCGGATCGGAGCCAGGTTGCTTAGAAAGCCGTTGTATTCAAGATCCATGAAGCTGTCCCGGATGGCAGCCGTGACGGCATAGTCAACTGAGATATACAGTTCGCCGCCGCCCAGACTGGTGATGGCCAGCCGTCCGGTCGTCGCAGCCAGATTCGTGGCGTAGGCGAGGGTGGTGTAAACTTCTACAGAGTCGGCAGACAGGACACGAAGGTAGTAGGTGGTCGCCGCATCCACGGACGGGCTTGTCACAGGCAGGGCGCCAGTGTTGTTGAAGAACCGGACGGCTTCGCCGGTAGTGCGGCCGTCGGTCTCCATCTTCCAGGCATTTGTGAAGCCGACGCTGAAGGCCCGGGACACATTGACAAACAGAGAGCCGGATCCGGTAGAAGTCAGTGTGACGACATCCGTGCCGTTCGCAGCTTTGATGGTGAAAGTGTCGGCCGTCAGGGGCGTCTTGCAGGTGTAGACGTCAGTCTGGATAAGCGGAGCCGGCAAGGTTCCTGTCGATGAGAACTGGACAAAGCTGCCATCGCTAAGACCATGGCCGGCGGCTGTCGCCTGGCTGGAGGCACCGGTGATCACCGTGGCTGCGATCAGCTTCACAATGGCGTTTGTTCCGCTTCCGAAAGTTGTCAGCACGATCGGATTTGTCCCAGCAACCGCATCAGACACGGTGGCGTGCAGCTGCATCGTGGTCGCAGTAAGCTTCCTGACGTAGTAAGTAGTGCCGGCAATCAACGGAGTCGGGAGCGTGCCGCCGGCATTCCGGGCAGTCACTGCGTCTCCGGTTAACATGTCATGACTGACCGTAAAGGCCAGAGTCGTGTAGGGATCTGCTTTGATCAGGGCCCGGGCAATCACTCCGGAGCCGGCAGCGGAGACGTTGACCGGCGACTCCCCAGTCTCGGCCAGCGCTTGCGACTCGAAAATGGTGAACGCGTTTGTCCCGGAGCTTTTGATGAAATAGGGCGTGAGCGCCGCAATTCCTGTTGGGAAAGTGGTCGCCTCAAACACTACTTGGGACAGATCTGCCAGGCTGAGCGTTGTGGCCGACTGAAACTTTGTCCGGACTGAAACGCCCCGGCTCTCGGATAATGACATGCCGGCAGGATCCGTCACTTCAGTGATGACCACCGGAGACTGCCCGGTGCGGGCGTCGAGCCGGGAAGAGTGCAGGCTCACGCGGAGCGGGTCCACCGCCCGGATATAGTAGAGACCAGAATTGACCAGCGGGCTTGCAGTGACGCCGCTGTCAACGGTCAGCTGCATCAGGGCGCCTGTCACAAGAAGATGCTGAGAAGAAGCCAGCAGCGCCGTCATTGGAGCCGGAACTGCCTGCCGGTAAAACAGGCGGGTGCCAGGAGCGGCCACTACACCGCCTGGAAAGTCGCTGAGCTTGTTAACGGCCACTAGCACGCCGTCAACCCAGGTGCCGTCCTCTTCCTGCATGCGAAGTTCCCGGCCGCTCGAGTCATAACCAAGGACCCGGATCAACTGTCCGGCATCGGCGATCACGTCGGAAACAGCAACCAGCTCGGAGGGAGCCAGAATATCCATGAATACCGGGAAGATTCCGCGATCATCCCAAGCCCAGGGCACGCCGCAGTCTTCCACACCGTCGCCGTTCAAATGGAACTCATAGAACTCGTCCCGCATGAAGACCGGCCGGCAGTCGACAGCCACAGCCATAGGGGTCTCGACCTCACGGGGCAGCGAAACGAAGCGTGTTCCGGGCGCGCAAGCCCGGATGTCCACGACTCCGATATTCGCATTCCAGTCGCCCTCGTCCTGCAGAGCTTGGATCGCGTCAGTCAAACGGGAAAAAGCCTTGACCTCATCGCAGCGGCCAAGGACTTCTTTGACTTCGGCAAGAATCTCGGAGACGAACATGATTACATTGGCGGCAAAGCCAGTTACATCGGCGGCAGACCCATGCCGCTTTGGGAAGCTGCGTTGAGCTCGGCGCCGAAGCCTTCAAGACCGCCAAGGCCTTCGCCCATTTGTTCCTGGGCTCCGGCTGCTTTGGATGCAGCTTTCGTCGCAGCGTCGGCCGCATCGAGGGCTTGACCGAAGCCTTTGACGAAAGTCTTCGCAGAGTCAAACAGCGAACGCGGGATTTCGAGGGTGATGACTTCTTCGGGAGTTGCCGCCTCCATGGCGGCGTCGATGGGTGCTTGCGGTGCGGTCATAAATTATTCCTCGGCTTCGTCTTTGCCGTCAGGCTTCTCAGCTTCGGCAAGGCCGGACTCGATTTCATCGTCGTCCGACTTGCTCGGAGTTTTGCCGGGTTTTCCAGCGGCGAAAGAAATGTCCTGAACTTCGAGGTCATAGGAGCAGGAAGTTTTACCATCGCGCTCAGTCTCACGACGCTCGATGACTTTGAACTTGATGGTTGCCTCGCCGGAGTCCGGCATTTCGATCGACTCCTTCAGGTCTGAAATATAGAGCGAAGGGTAAACCATTTTTGTTTTCTTTGGCTCTTCAGGCGCAGAGATTGGGCTGTCGCTGTAGTCGGGACGCTCGGTCCCAAGAGAGATGGATTTCATTTTCATAAGCATAATTTACAAGGCAAGTTGACTGGCACACTCAGCGACGACTTCGGCGAAAGGGAAAGGAGGCAGGGCGAACTCGGTCGCTCCCTGAAGCGAAGATCCGGTGACCTGGGCTGTCCAGGCGAATGTGGCTGCAAGCTTTGGCGTTCCCTCGTGCGGAATAGCGTCCCACCAGACTTTCATCTGCAGAAGCTTCGGGGTGGAAAAGTATTTTCCAATGTGGGCTTCCGCAAGCTCGATCGGGTCGACTGGGATGGGCTCAAAAGGAGTCGGTTGGTGGCCGGCTTTCAGCCAAGCTTCATAAGCCGGGCGCACGCCGTTGGAAACGTCTTCTCCATCCAGGATGACCATGACCTGTCCGCGCTCGTCCGTCTCAGCCAGGATGATCGTTCCTTCGGCATTCGCATATTTTGCGCTTAAAATGTTCATGCTTTTACTTCGATGAGGGTGAGAGACGAAACGGCCGAAGCGTATCTTCCAGCACTACTTCCGTTTAGGTAGACACCGTATGCAAGAGCACCGCCGCGCACCGTATAGAGAACCGGAGAGGCGCTAGCTGGAGAGTCTAAAAGAATAGCAACAACGGGATTTATCCAATTGGCATTGGTGGTAGCCACACTACCCGTAACATATGCGCTGTCCCTCCAGACAGACATTGACATAATGTCTGCAGCCCCAGGACTTCCAAGCATTTCCGCAATTACCAGAACTTTATTTGCGGCAGATTTTGGAGTGAATGAAAGGCTCAAAAACTCAGTGCCTTGCAGTTTGGTCGGAAGCGTGAGATAGGGCACTCCAGAGCTCAGCGGTGTCCCAGAGGTGGCGTTCGTGATTTGCGCAACCTGCACGACAGCGCCAGCCGCGACAATCGCCGAAGTGGCAGAATTTGCTGCAAGGCCAGAGGTAAGGATTTTGGTGAGTGCCATATTATGCGCGTGGCTAAGTAATTACAGAGCGATCGTGAAGTCAAGTCGAAGAGCTGCGTTAGTGACAGTATTGGCCAGCGTGCCAGAAGCCGCGGCAGTGAAGACGAGAACATCGTCGCTGACGAGCGTGGCGTTCCCAGCTGTGGCATGCAGAGGAAGCGCACGCGCGACATTCGCTGCGATTGCAGCTCCTCCGGTGGCCTTCGTGGTTCCACTATCGGTTGCTGAAAACATCGCCGTAGTGCCAGCAGCAGCTTGGCCTTTGTTCACTAGGGCAAATGTGAGGTAGTTTGTGTCATTAGCCGCTAGATTGACTGTGCTGACTAGCCTGGCTCCTATAAGGGTGCCTGCCAGCGGAGCAGGGATGTTCTTGGTGGTTGTGCCTGTCGTGGCGATTGTTCCAAGATCTACAAAAATCGAGCGGGTCTTAGCGACTGTCGAAAGCTTGTCTCCAGTGACACTTGCGTCCTTAATCTTGGCAGTCTCCACCGCGTCAGAAGCTAGCTGTGCAGTCGTGACGGCCTCGTCTTGAATCTTTGCCGTTGAGACGCTCAAGTCATCTGGGACCACGGACGTCACGCCCATCACTCCAACAATTGCCTGGATCTCCGCTCCATTCGCTGGGGCTTCAGTAAAGGTCAGAGTTGTGCCAGAAACGCCGTAAGCCGTGGTCTTGTTCTGGTAGACACCGTCCACAAAAACCCAGGTGTTGACGATCGAGCCGGGATCCTGCGTTAACGTGAAGGCAGTCTGCGCTCCGGTGCCGGTGAAGTTGTTCTGAGTGAAAGCTCCAGAGCTTCCAGCCGAGGCCAGAATCCAGTCGCCGGCAGTGAGACCCGTTGCAACGTAGGCTTCTCCGGTGTCGGTCTGCGAACCGAACTGGCCGATAAAACCCGGGACTGCCGCCGCTCTGGCCGCTGTGTTTGCAAAGACCACGGTCCCAGTTCCGCCCACCGCAGGGTCCCAGTTGCCGGCGACAATCCCGGTTGCTACGTAAAGCTTGTTGGTGTCGCGTTGGCTGCCGATCTGCCCGACAAACTCCGGAGCCGTCGCGTTTCTGGCAGCCTCGTCAGCGAAGGTGAGGATGCCTGGAAGCACGACGCCCGGAATCTCCTTCAGCGCTCGGATCAGGTAGCAGAGAAGGCCTTCTCCTTCGAAAGGAACAACACCGGCGATAATGAATGGCAGACTGGCCGAGCAGGTGCTGGTCCAGGTGACACGGCCATCAACCACCAGCTTGGTGACTGTGCCGAAAAGCGCGGCTGTCAGCGCGTCGAGCTGGGACGCGATAGACGCCGGGGCTTCCGTCAAATTGACCGGGTTGGATGAGCAGCCGCAGGACATAGGTGATTCGTATTCTTGAGGGTAGAGGACGTAAAGATAAAAGTTCTTCTCAGTTTATCCAGTCCTTTGCTGAAAACAGTTGGTTTCGCAATCGCTTCTTCCGCCAGAAACCGTCGCCGTTCCGTTGATCGCCGGTTGTCGCAGAAGGGGAGGTATTCGCCTCGATGGTCGTCACTACCCGTTCGCCCCATTGTTCCACCAAGCCCGTGTGGGCAACCCGGCCCTTGCTCGGAAAGTAGATTCCCCACGGATCCCCAGGCAGTGGTTGCTTCCCGCCCCGCGCAAGTGTCCACGAAGGGTTACGCACCCATTCCGCAGCCAGCGCGCTTCTTGGCCCAACCAGGCGCAATCCTGCCCGGTCGTAGCAGTATCGGACGAATGCCGCGCAATATGGTGCGCCAGAGCCTTCCAAGCCAACCGAGGCAAGGACGCGATCCACAAAAACCCCGTCGTTGTTGCCAGTTTTTTCGGTCTGCCCAATAGAAGCTCGTGCCACAGCGAGAACTCGATCACGCGCTGCAAGGCCCGTTTCCTCAACTCCGATGACAACCTGACCGTAGGAGTCGCTTCCAAACAGGAGGGCAATCGTGAGCAGGACATATTTCATTTCGACAGGGCGAGCCAGAGGTTGAATGCGAACAGGAGGACGCAGAAAACAAACGATCCTTGAACGAGGAAAACAAATTGGGCGTTCGTAAGCTTCGTGGTCGCCTCATCCAGCCACCCCCAATTGCTCTTGCTGTTTTGGGTTGCCCGGTCGAGCGACGCAAAGATCAGTTGCCAAAGCGCCCACCCGAAAAAGGCTTCGCTGAATGTGAACACAGCAGCGAGGACGATGGCTTGCAGGAAACCGGCATCAAAAACCCCGGCAGTCGGATCATACCACCGAATGAAGAGCGGAGAGACAAGGAACAGCCCGACCGCGATAGCGAACGTCAGCAGGTTCGGCCAAGACGAGAAGAAGCGTTTGAGGAATTTCATATCAGTATTGTGACCATCCCATAAACGACCCCGGCAACTCCGAGCGGAATGATAAAATTATAGGGAGGCGGAACGGCACGGGTAAATTGGAGTGCCAGTAGCGCGGCGGCAAGGGCCGAGACGACGGCAATGATGAACTGTGCAAACTGATATTGGTGATTCAACTTCGCGATTTTGGCAGTCATTACAACCGCCTCATCCTTCAGGGCATCCCTCTCAGCGGTCATCAATGCAGCTTGATGCTGGGCTGTAACAGCGGCTGCTGTGAGATCAGCCGACTGAATGGTCGCCAGCGTCAGGCTGGCAAGCGCTGAGTCATTCGCTATCCTGGACTCGGTGAGACTTGTGCGCAGCTCGATGATCGTGCCCTTCATCTGAGTAACAACCTCTCGCTCGCTTGTCGTCAGAGCATGGCATTTTGCCAAAGCAAGGAACATAATCACCGCGATGATGAATGCAATGATTCCAGAAGCAGAGGGTATGCGAGTTGTCATTTGAGCAGGATTGTAGTTTTGTAGTCAAGCCGTTCCAGGAGGCTCATGCTTTGGACTTGCAGGCGTTTCACTTCCTTGCTGTCGGACTGAGCAAGGTTGATCGT
>Ga0172380_10008050_pt1 | contig 11683 bp, 6 predicted proteins | sample Leawe162metaG_FD_119747 | JGI IMG/M metagenome (GOLD analysis project Ga0172380, IMG submission 119747) | Leachate microbial communities from a municipal landfill in Southern Ontario, Canada - Leachate well 162 metaG | ecosystem: Engineered > Solid waste > Landfill > Unclassified | place... | reverse complement strand
TGCCAAGCCAAGTTTTCTTCTGTATTATGTTAGTATGTTAAAGTCCTAACCACCCTTAATTTCGACTAAATTTTACCCCATGAATTTTGTCCATCTCCATAATCACACTCATTATTCTCTTCTTGACGGCTTAACTAAGCTGGACGAGATGATTAACCGCGCCAAGGAAGACGGTTCGCCGGCGGTCGCGATTACTGATCACGGCGTCATGTACGGCGTCATTGAGTTTTACCAAAAATGTAAGAAAGCCGGGATTAAGCCGATTATTGGCGTTGAGTCATACTTAGCGCCTAATTCCCGCCTAGATAAAATAAGCAAATCGGATGAGGGGAATTATTATCATTTGCTTTTACTAGCAAAAAATAACGAAGGCTACCAAAACTTAATTAAGTTAACCACCATCGCTCACCTCGAAGGCTTTTACTATAAGCCCAGAATCGATTGGGAGGTTTTAGAAAAGCATCATGAAGGCCTAATCGCGGCGACGGCTTGTTTAGGCGGAGAAATTCCGCGCTTAATTTTATCGGGAAAAATTGAAAAAGCGCGGACGAGAATCTTAGAATATAATAAATTATTCGGTCAAGATAATTTTTATTTAGAACTCCAAGACCATCCTCACTTAGACGGCCAAGAAAAGGTTAATGCCCAGCTTAAAGAATTTTCCAAAGAATTAGGCATCCCTTTAATTGCCACCAATGATTTTCATTATTTAAACAAAGAGGATAATGAAGCTCAGGATATTCTTTTGTGTTTGCAGAATAAAAAGAAGCGCGAAGATAAGGATCGAATGAATATGCTGGATGATAATTATTCCATGCGTCCGGCTAAGGAGATGGAGAAAGTTTTTAAAGACGTGCCCGAGGCAATTTCTAACACGGTTAAAATTGCTGATATGTGCGACGTGGAAATTGCTTTAGGTAATATCCAGTTGCCTTATTTTGAAGTGCCGGAAGGTTATGACGGCGATAGCTATTTGGAAGAAATTTGCAAAAAGGGCACGGTTAAGCGTTTTGGAAAAAAATACGAGGAGGTTGATCAAGCCATAAAAGATCGGCTCATGTATGAGCTCTCGGTTATTAAAAAAATGGGCTGGCCCTCGTATTTTTTAATTGTTTCTGATTTTGTTAATTGGGCAAAAAGCAATAATATTTTAGTTGGTCCAGGCAGAGGCAGTGCCGCTGGCTCGATGGTTTGCTACTTAACCGGCATCACCAATCTTGATCCCTTGAAGTATGATTTGCTTTTCGAAAGGTTTTTAAACCCTGATCGTATCTCCATGCCTGATATTGATATGGATTTTGCCGACACCCGGCGCGATGAGGTTATTCGTTATGTTGAAGATAAATACGGCAAAGACCATGTTTCGCAGATTATAACTTTCGGAACGATGGCGGCGCGGGCGGCGATTCGGGACGTCGGCCGAGTTTTAAACTATCCCTATGATTATTGCGATAAGCTAGCGAAGATGATCCCGATGTTTTCTAAAATTGATGAGGCTTTGAAAAATAGTGACTTAAAGGAGATTTATAAAAACGAGGAAGCGGCGAAAAAAATTCTTGATTATGCCCGCCGTTTAGAGGGTGTGGCCCGACATGCCTCAACTCACGCTTGCGGAGTTTTAATTACCAAAGAGCCTTTATCAAACTACGTGTCCTTGCAATTTGCTTCGTCTTCCGACCGAAGCATTGTCTCGCAATATTCCTTGCATCCGATTGAAGATTTGGGTTTATTAAAAATGGACTTTCTGGGTTTGAAAAACTTGACGATTATTGAATCGGCCTTAAAAATTATAAAAAACACCAGGGGCATAAGTTTAAATATCGACGACATTCCTCTTGACGATAAAGACACCTACGATTTATTTAAGGCCGGCGAAACTACCGGCGTCTTCCAATTTGAGTCTTCCGGCATGAAGCGCTATTTGCGCGAGTTGAAATCGACCGAGTTTGAAGATATTGTCGCTATGGTCGCCCTCTATCGGCCAGGGCCGATGGAGTGGATCCCCGATTATATTAGCGGTAAGCACGGAAAGAAAAAGGTTTCCTATTTGCATAAAAAATTAGAGCCGATTTTGGAAAAAACTTACGGGGTGGCGATTTATCAGGAGCAGATCATGCAAATCGCTCGCGACTTGGCCGGTTTTTCCATGGCTGAGGCTGATGTTTTACGCAAAGCCGTGGGTAAAAAGATTCCTGAACTTTTAGCCAAGCAAAGGGAGAAGTTTATTGATGGCTGTGTTAAAAATACGATTGCTAAGGAGTTAGCGGAGAAAATATTTTCTTTTATTGAACCGTTTGCCGGCTATGGTTTTAACCGAAGCCATGCCGCCTGCTACGCGATTATTGGTTATCAAACCGCCTTTTTGAAGGCGCATTGGCCGGCAGAATTTATGGCCGCTCTTTTGACGGCGGACCAGCAGAATACCGATCGCATTACGATCGAAATAGAAGAATGTAAAAAGATGGGTATTAATATTATGCCTCCGGATATTAACGAATCTTTTTCAACTTTTACCGTGGTGACGAAGGGTACGAAAGAGAACCGCGAAGTGGCGGAAGACGAGGAAGCGAAGACGATAAGGTTCGGTTTGCGCGCCATAAAAAACGTGGGTGAGCATATCGCTGAAGTGATTATCGAGGAGAGAAAGGCGAGAGGCCCGTATAAAAGTCTTTTTGATTTTTTATCTCGAGTCACTGATAAGGACCTAAATAAAAAATCTTTGGAAAGTTTGATTAAAAGCGGAGGCTTTGATCAATTCTGCGAACGGGGTCAATTATTATCTAACATTGACGGTCTCCTTAATTTTAATAAAGAAATAAGCAAATCCTTAAGCAGTAATCAGAGCAGTCTTTTCTCCGATACTCCGAGTTTAGAGCGGACGGAAATAAAATTAAATCCAGCTCCGCCGGTCGGCAATCGCGAAAAATTAAATTGGGAAAAAGAGCTCTTGGGTTTTTATATCACCGACCATCCGTTTGCCAGCTTTAAGGGAGCCTTGGGCGATTTTATCGTGCCTTTGGCTAACTTACAAATCTCGACTAAAGATTCAACCCTTTCTCCGACAATTGAAAAAGGTAAAACCATAAATGTCGCCGGCGTGATTACGAGCATAAAAAAAATTGTCACCAGGACGAATGAGTCGATGTTTTTTGTTAAGCTTGAAGATACAGTTAGTAATATTGAAATTTTAGTTTTTCCGCGCCTGCTGAAAGAGACGGCTTTAGTTTGGGTCGAAGGCAAAGCGATTATTTGCCAGGGCAAGGTGTCCGACAAGGATCAGGAAATTAAATTATTAGCCGATAAAGCTACGGAGTTAATCGAAGAAAAGATCGGCGACTGTATAAAGATTTTTAGGCAAACTACTGTTCCAGAACGGCCTAGGCGAAATTTTGGAAATTTTAAGCCAAAAAACGCTCAAGCCCAACCGACTCCTAAGCCTTGTGTTCCGCCTGAGCCTTTAAAAATAATTTTGCACGATAATTTTAGCGCCGATCGGCTCGAGCGGTTAAAGATTATTTTTTCTGACAACCAAGGCGAGAGCAAAGTTTACTTAAAAATTGAAAAAGACGGAGGAAAAATTCTTGAGACCGGCTTTAGAATAAAAAACAATGAATCGTTGCTTGAAAAAATAAGAACTGAGTTTGGCGATTGCTTGGAGATTGTAGACAAAAAGTAAAAAGTTTGGTATAGTAGAAATATAATTTTTCTAAAAATCCAAGCAATTTTATGCCTGAGACCAAGAAAGAAAAGAAAAAGCCTCTAGCGCCTCGCAAAAAGAAAGCGGCTTCGTCTAAAATTCGGGTGAGAAAAAAGAGTCCAGCTAAAAGCGTCGTAAAAGCTGATATCCCGGCTACAACTTTCGCGCCAGAAATGGAAAATTTAGCGCAACCGATTGTTTCCGCCGAAATTTCTCCGGTCAAAAGCGTTGAGCTCAAAAGTAAGATTTCAAGTCCAAAATTAGAAATAAATTCTTCCTTGCCTGTAAAGGAAGAGCCAATAAAAAAAATGCCAACGCCAAAAATTAACCTATATCGTAAAATCGCGATAAGTTTTATTGTTTTAACCCTTCTTTTGCTTGGCGTTATTTTTTATTTTTCGTTTGCTAAGCTAAACATAACTCTAATCCCTACTCAGGAAAGAGTAAACGATACGGTAACTTTTGATATCTACGGCGCGAGCAGTGAGTCTGGCCAAGCTAAAACTTTACCGGGCATTGTCGAGCAGATAGAAATTTCTGAAACAAATACTTACACTGCTAGCGGTTTGGATGTGATTGGGGAAGAAGTCGCGGGCAAAGTTACGATAGTTAACGATTACACAAAAAATCAACCGCTTGTGGCCACAACTAGGCTGTTGAGCGCCGATAATAAATTATATCGAATCAAGAATACGGTTAATGTCCCAGCCGGCGGTTCCGCTGAAGTCGAGGTGTACGCCGACGAACCTAAGCCGGAGATGGCGATTGGTCCTTCGAAATTTACGATCCCTGGTTTATGGGCTGGATTACAGGAGAAGATTTACGGCGAAAGCAAAGAAAAATTTGTCTATGGCCAGCAAGGGAAAAGATTTATCCAGCAAACCGATCTAGACGAAGCAATCAAAGATTTAAAAAGAAGTTTGCTTAGTAAAGCGCAAAAAGAGCTAGGCGACAATTATAAAGGATATAATAAAATTCTTTTCACGGTCGACGAAAACTCTGTTAGCACGGAAGTTGACGGCAAGGTCGGCGAAGAAAAGGATAAATTTAAGGTCAGCATGAAAACGCTAGTGACGATCGTAGCTTTTTCCAAGGAAGAAGTCAGTGAAGTCGCGCAAAAAAAATTGTTAGAATCAATCTCCGAGAACAGAGAATTAGTTGAATTTAACCCCGAAGAAATTGTTTATACTTTAGGCGATTACGACACTAAACAATCTTGGGCGAAAGTGGAAACAAGTTTTACTGGGAAAATGACTTTAAAAAGCGACGCGGAAATTATCGACAGAAAGAAGTTAGTTAATTTAACGAAAGATCAACTTGAAGACTACTTAAAGAGCTTTAAAGAAATTAGCGGTTACCGGATAAATTTTTCCCCTTCTTTTGTGGAAAAGGCGCCAAGCCTGGTTGATCGAATTAATATTGAAATAAAGAGATAGCCCAAGCCGAAAGTTTTTTAGTTTATTGACATATTTTTAAAGTGATTTTATAATATCTTTATCAAGGGCGATTGCTATGTTTACCAAACATAGATCAGCAAAAATCCGAGTCAATCGGCTAAGCCCGCGATAACTACAGAGATATTTCGCCAGAAAAGGCGAAATAAGCTGGGTGGAACCGCGTGGCAAATGAAGCCCCGCCCCAGTCCCGTCCCTCCGCTAATTAGGCGGATCGGAGCGAGATTGAGGTGGGGTTTTTAGTTATAAATATATGCTTGGACCAATTTTAAAGGGAGAAAAAGTAATTCTTAAACCGATAAAGGCGAGTGAAGCGGAAAATTTTTTGCGTTGGTTTAATGACCCCGTGGTAACAAGATTTCTTAGCAAAGAGGGCGGCGATTTGGATTTAAAAAAGGAGAAGCGGATTATTGGCGAGCTTAGAAAAGATAAAAACAGAATAATTTGGTCTATTTACGCTAAAGACGGTGCGCATATCGGCGATACCGGTTTGCATAGTTTAGATTTGAAAAAAAACAATAAAGCCGTTTGGGGAATTGTCATTGGCGAAAAAAGTTATTGGCATCAAGGATATGGGACCGATGTTTTAAGAACAGTCTTAAAATTTTCCTTTAGTAAACTAAAATTGAACCGCGTTGAGTTATCGGTTTTCCCTAAAAACATTGGGGGACTTAAGTGCTATACTAAATGCGGTTTTAAAGAAGAAGGTTTTAAGAAAAAATCAATAAAGAAAAGAGGAAAATATTTAGACGAGATAATGATGGGCATCTTAAGAGAAGATTATTATAAATTAAATAAATAATATGAGTAAAAAAATTGATTTGGAAATTTCCCGGCATTCTTTGGCCCATGTTATGGCGGCGGCCGTAAATAAATTGTGGCCAAAAGTTAAGTTTACAATTGGTCCGGCGATTGAGAATGGTTTTTATTATGATTTTGATTTTGGCGCCGAGAAAATTGGCGAGGAAGCTCTAGCGAAAATCGAAAAGGAAATGAGAGGAATTATTAACCGTAATTTAAAATTTGAAAAATCAGAATTAAAAATTGAAGAGGCGATAGAAAAGGCGAAAAAATCCGGCCAAACTTACAAGCAAGAGCTAATCGAAGACTTAAAAAAAGAAGGGGAGACTAAAGTAAGTTATTATAGCTTGGGGGAATTTGAAGATTTGTGCCGTGGTCCTCACGTTGAGTCAACGGGAGAAATCGATAAAGACGCTTTTAAATTAACCAAATTGGCTGGCGCTTATTGGCGGGGAGACGAAAAGAATACGATGTTAACTAGGATTTATGGCGTTGGTTTTTCAACTAAAGAGGAGCTAGCTGAGTATTTGCTAAAAATTGAAGAAGCGGAAAAAAGAGATCATAGGAAATTAGGGAAAGAATTAGATCTTTTTCACATCGACGAAACCGTGGGTTTAGGTCTGCCCCTTTGGCATCCTAAAGGCGCAATCCTATGGCGGGTGGTTGAAGAGTTCTGGTATAAAGAGCACCTGAAAAACGGTTATGAACTTGTGCGAACCCCGCATATCGGCAATAGAAAATTGTGGGAAACTTCCGGCCATTGGGGATTTTACAACGAAAGTATGTATCCGCCCCTAGAGGTCGGACAGACTCTTAAAGAAAGTCAAGATAAACAAAGCGCTAAAGAGCCGGAACAGTTTCTTCTTAAACCGATGAATTGCCCGTTTCATATTCAGATCTATAAAAGCAAACCTCACTCCTATCGCGATTTGCCTTTACGCTGGGCTGAATGCGGGACGGTTTATCGCTACGAAAAGAAAGGCGAGCTTTCGGGATTAACTCGCGTTCGAGGCTTTACTCAAGACGATGCTCATATTATTTGTCGCGCCGATCAGGTTGAGGAGGAGTTAAAAAGAGTGGTGGACTTTATTTTATTTATTTATAAGTCTTTTGGTTTTAGCATAGAAAGCATCAACGTTTATTTGTCTGTTCGCGATCCGGAACTTAAGAAATACGCGGGCACGGACGAAGGTTGGGATTTTACCGAGAAGGTTTTAGAAAAAATTGCTCTAGCCAAGGGTCTTAATATTACTAAGGATATCGGCGGCGCGGTTTTCTATGGTCCGAAACTCGATTTTAAAGTTAAGGACGCAATCGGCCGAGAGTGGCAATGTTCGACCTTACAGTTTGATTTTAACTTGCCGGAAAGATTTGAGATGAGCTTTATTAATGATAAGGGTGAAAAAGAAAAGCCTTACGTGCTTCACCGGGCTTTGTTTGGTTCGTTTGAGCGTTTTCTTGGCGTTCTAATTGAGCATTACGCTGGCGCCTTTCCGCTTTGGCTTTCTCCGGTCCAAATAAAAATTATTTCTGTCGGCGAAAAGCACATTGAGCACTGCCGAAAAATGGCGGATGAATTTAAACAATTCGAAATTAGAACAGAGGTCGATGATTCCAACGAAACCGTTGGTAATAAAATTAGAAAAGCAGTTAACGAAAAATCGCCTTATATTTTAGTTGTGGGTGATAAAGAAATGGAGTCGGAAAAGTTAGCCGTCCGCGACCGCGGATCAAGGGAAACAAGAGAAATCGGGAAAGAGGAGTTTATGGCGGAGATTAAAGAAAAAATATCGCAAAAAAAGATTGCTTAAACGCAAATATCATAAAAAAGCTCCAAAGTTAAAATTCGGAGCTTTTTTATATTTTAGTTGGATAAATTGTCTAATTTACCAAGATGGATTATAATTAAGGCATAGATATTAATTCTCAGTTATATGGAAATAAACAAACGTTCTGTGAACGTCAGCATCTCAACTTTAACGATCCTAAAGATTGTTTTGGTGGTAATCGCTCTTTTTTTTGTTTACTTGGTAAAAGATATTTTGGTGGTGTTGTTTGTTTCTTTAGTGTTGGCCAGCGCCCTCGATCCGCTCGTATCTCTTTTACAGCGACGGAAAATACCGCGCGGAGTCGGGATAATTTTAATTTATTTTATTTTGTTTATTACGATTGGTTTAGTTCTTTATTTAATAATTCCGCCGATTATCCGGCAAGTCAACGATTTGTCAGAAAGCCTGCCTTATTATTTAGAGAAAATAACTTTTGGCTTCAGCGCTTTAAAAGAATATACGAGCCAGCATGGTTTGTTTGATAACATAAAAAACAGCTTAGGAAGCTTTAACTCTGGCCTGGAAAAGGCTGCCGGCGGTGTTTTCTCGACGGTTTCGGGAATTTTTGGGAGTATATTTTCTTTCTTTCTGGTTTTAGTTATTACTTTCTATATGGTGGTTGAGGAAAACGCCATGAAGAAAATTATTTGGTCAGTTGTTCCGGAGGAATATCAGCCCTACACCCTACGCCTCGTCGGCCGAATGCAAAAGAAAATCGGTTTTTGGATACAAGGGCAATTGATTCTGTCAGTAATAATTTTTGCCTTAACCTTTGCCGGTCTTTCAATTTTAGGCGTTAACTACGCTTTGGTTTTAGCCCTGATCGCAGGGCTAACCGAATTTATTCCTTATCTCGGTCCAACCATAGCCTCGATTCCCGCCATATTCCTGGCTTTCACGCAATCGCCCATGCTCGCGCTTTTTGTTTTGGTTCTATACTATATTATTCAGCTGGTTGAGAATAATGTTATCGTCCCGAAATTAATGCAGAAAATGGTCGGGCTAAATCCCGTTGTTAGCATTGTTGTTTTGCTGGTCGGCTTTAAAATCGCCGGAGTTGTCGGGGCGATTATGTCTATCCCGGTGGCGACGGCGGTCGGGGTTTTTCTTAAAGATTTATTTGACAGCCGAAGTAAAAAAGAAGGTATCGCTAGCTAATCTATCTAAATTAAATATGGGCCATAGATGTGTCTAAGGTATGACAGAAAGTTCTGCGTTTGCTTTAAATAAAATAGTTGAATATTTGACAAAGGGTTTGGTTTTTATACTGCCTTTGTTTTTTTTGCCGTGGACTTTCGATTTTTTTGACTATAACAAGCAACTTCTTTTATGGTTAGCCGTTCCTTTATTGGCGGTTTTGTGGTTAGTTGGGTTGAAGCGTCGAGGGGGAGAGATTGTTATCGAGAGAACGCCCTTGGATATCCCGATTTTGACCTTTTTGCTTATTACTTTTTTGTCCGGTATTTTCGGGCTAGACAGGTTTTCTTCTTTTTTTGGTTATTATGGAAATTTTACCAGCGCTTGGTTTGGTTTTTTGGCTCTCGGAGCCTTGTATTTTTTAATTGTTAATATTGCCGGACAGAGTAAAAATTTTTCGTTACTAAATTTTTTAATGATAATATTCTGGGCTTACTGTCTGGTGCTTGCCGGCGCTTTGTTTTCTTTTTTTGGTTTTTGGGATAAATTTTTTGGCGCCGACAATATTTTTTATTCTCCCACCTTTAATCTTGCTGGCGGGTCTTTGGAAAACTTTACCGGCTATAGCTTGGTTGTAGCGATTATGTCCGGAGCTTTACTGATTTTTTATGGCGATTATTTAGAAGGAAAAAAGCAAGTTTGGTTTTCACGCCTAGTTTTTTTCTCCTCTTTTATTTTTTTAATTTTGGTCGATGCGCCATTTGTTTGGTGGGGAGCGCTAGTTTTTGGCTTTTTATTTATCGGGATTTTATTGGGGAAGCAGGGGATGAAGGAAATTTTTTGGCGCAAGTTGATTTTTCCGTGCCTGGTTGTTTTTTTCGCGCTAATATTTTTATTTTTTCCCTTGGGCAAAACAATTTACTTATCCTTAGGGCAAACCTTGCCAAAAGAATTGAAATTGGGTTATAAAACTACCGCTCTCGTTTCCTTCTCGACCTTGAAGGATAAGTTAACACTAGGCGCTGGACCAGGGTCTTTCGCTTATAACTTTTCTCTTTACCGGCCGATTGAATTAAATCAGGGCGAGTTTTGGCAATTTCGTTTTGACCGAGGCGGGTCGTATTTTCTTGAGCTTATAGGCACCATCGGCGCCTTGGGGATTTTAAGTTATCTGCTAGTTTGGCTAGTAATCTTTTACCTAGTTAGCGCGTTTATATTTAAAATTTATCTGTCTAAAAAACTCATTAACTCTCAAACAGAAGAAAAAAATCAGATTCTAGCCTTAGTTTTAGCTTTTGGCTTGATGGCCTTAATATTCTTGCAAATTTTTTCTACCCTCAATACGACGCTTTTATTTTTATTCTGGGTTTTGTTGGGACTACTTTTGGGCTCCCTGCGCGAAATTGCTGGTTTCAATTTTGGGGTAATTAAAATTAACCATAACGGTAAATTTTTGAATATAATAATTTTTTCTTTAGCGTCTTTCTGGGTTATTCTTCTTAGTTTTTCCGGAAAATATTGGTTGGCTGACTATTACGCTCAGGCTGGCGGAGCCGACAATTTAATCAGGGCGATTAAATTAAATCCCAATCGGACGGAATACCAGATCAGTTTAGCTAAGAATTACTTAAACTCCATAAATCGAGAAATGCTTAAGCCGGCGGAAGAAAGAAAGCCGGGTTTAATTGAGGGTTACCTTGATAAAAGCGTAAAAATCGCCAAACTAGCGGTGGGGGCCAGGTCTTATTATGTCGTTAATCAAGAGGCCTTGGCTATGGTTTATCGAGATATAAAATATCTCACTAGAGGGAGCGAGATGTGGGCTATCAAGGCCTTTGAGGAAGCGATTAGGCTAGAGCCTACCAACCCAGTACTTTTAACGGAGCTAGGTAAATCATATCTTGATGCTGGTTTTTATAATCAGGCTGAAGAAGCTTTTTTAGAAGCGAAGCGGTTAAAGGGAAATTACTATGAAGCTGACTTGGGAATATCTTTAGTGAAAATAAAAAACAATGAAACCGAAGAGGCGCTAGAGATTTTAAATAATTTAGCCGTTAACTATAGCGACGAGAGAATTCTTTTTGAGCGAGGAAGGTTGTATTATAATAAAGGAGAGACCGAAAAGGCCAAAGAAAATTTTTTAGCAATCTTAAATTTTAATCCCAACCACGCCAACGCTCTTTATAGCCTCGGCTTAGTTTTTGAACTTGAGGGAAACGAAAGAGAAGCACTAAAGTATCTAAAAAAAGTTTTAGAACTTAACCCGAGTAGCGAAGAAGTAAAAAACAAAATAAATTCTTTTGATAATTAAAATAACACCTGCCTGTCGGTAGGCAAAAAATAACTTATGTGGAAAAATTTCTTTTTAAATCGGAATAAGTGGGTTAAGTTTATTTGGCCTCTCGTTATAATTGCTGTTGTTTTTATTTTCTTTTTGGTTGTAGCCACGATTATGGGAAATTCAAGTTTTAGCCGGCTTTTAAATTGGGCTAACCCGGAAAAATATCAGGCCGTTTTTCTTTCTAACGGCCAAGTTTATTTCGGTAAAGCCGTAGCGGTAAATCGCGACACTTTGGTGTTAGGAGATATTTACTATTTACGCGTTTCTAACTCTCTGCAGACCGGAGAACAGGCGCAGGAGGACAATTTTTCTTTAATAAAGCTTGGGCAAGAAATTCACGGGCCAGAGGATAGGATGAATATAAATTTATCTCAAGTTCTATTTGTTGAAGACCTTCAGGATAATTCAAAGGTTATGCAAGCGA
>Ga0172380_10008049_pt1 | contig 11684 bp, 14 predicted proteins | sample Leawe162metaG_FD_119747 | JGI IMG/M metagenome (GOLD analysis project Ga0172380, IMG submission 119747) | Leachate microbial communities from a municipal landfill in Southern Ontario, Canada - Leachate well 162 metaG | ecosystem: Engineered > Solid waste > Landfill > Unclassified | place... | reverse complement strand
GTTATTTTGATATTTGGAACGCGACACTACCGTGTCCCGATTGCGAGGGCACCGGCAGCGAGACGGCGGCAGCCGCGAGCGGGCCGGGCAACAAGTGATTCTGCCACCCGTGTTCGTATATCAAACCGCACCTCAATCCCATGTCCCCCGCCTGCCATATCTGCCGCGGTGCCTGCTGCGAGTCCCTCGTCACCACCACGCCGCCCACCGATTCCGGCTTCTGGCTCTCGCTCCACGGCACCCCGCTCGACGATGGCCGGCTCGAGCTCCCCGTCCGCTGCCAGGCCCTCGACTCCTGCGGCGGCTGCACCATCCACTCCATGCGCCCCGAGCATTGCCGCAACTTCACCGTCGGCGGCGCCGACTGCCGCGCCACCGTCCTCCGCCGCCGCCCGAAGGATGCCAGCCGGATCCTCGCCGCCCTCGCGTTCCCTCCAAGATGACACCCCCTCCACTCGCATAGCCCTCGGGGAACAAAAACTCATCATCTGCACCAGTCCCATCGGGCCCCAAAGCCGCACCCTCATCCGGTGCGGCTTTACATTTCGCATGGGTTGAACGTTCAACCCACGCAAAACGTAAAACTTTCACGCCCACCACGGCCAGCCATTGACACGCGCCCCTTTCGCGTAGGGTGGCGCAGTTTGGCAGCGCATCGCGTTCATACCGCGAAGGTCGTGGGTTCGAGTCCCATCCCTGCAACCATTTCCGGCTGCGGCCAATCGAAAATCGAGAATCTAAAATCTAAAATTCATGGCCCAGACCATTCCTTCCGGCCCCTACTTCGGCTTCACCCTCGCCGAGCTGCAAGCCGAGCTTGTGCGCTACAAGGCCGCCGTCAAGCAGGCCGGCTCGCGCCTCGCTGGCGCCTCGCAGTCGGGCCAGTCCTACCAATTCGGCCCCCGCTCCGATTGGAGCCTCGCCGAGTGGCAGGAGCAGCTCCAGGCCGCGCTCGCCTACTTCGGCGCCGCCGATGAGCCACCGGGATCCGACGTCGTCGTCCGCTTCCGCTGATCCCCATGCCCTCCCCCATCCTGTCGGGCTTCCGCAATTTAGTCACCGGCCTCGGCTCGCTCTGGTCCGGCGCCTCCATGTATCCCGCCGTCTCCGTCGAGACCGAGCGCGAGCGCCCCGCCCACCCCGACATGGCCCGGGATTTCATCGATCTCCTCGGCCAGCCCGTCTTCCGCAAGGCCGTCTCCGATTGCCGCTGGCTCATCATCGCCTCCGATCTCGTCGGCGGCGCCGTCCGCCAGAAGACCGATTACCTCTCCGCCTCCAAGTTCGCCACCCACTTCGCCGGCCGCGATCGCGCCTGGGGCGAGCTCGCCGAGGAGAAATGCGAGCAGCTCGATGCCTACTGCTCCACCCGCGGCGACCGCTACGACTGGAAAACCCTCTGGGCCCTCACCGTCCCCCACCGCGCCGCCGACGGCGCCATCTTCTTCAACCTCACCGAGACCGACACCGCCTGGCCCCTCGTCCAGCCCATCGAGGCTCCCCGCGTCGGCAACCGCGACGACAAGACCACCGTCGAGCCCAAGTCTGCCCGCGCCTTTCAGCGTGCCGAGTCTGGCAAGCTCACCCGCATCTATACCCCCTACGCCGGCCTCCGCATCCAGTCCGGCATCATCTACGACGACTCCGGCCGCGAGGTCGCCTATCGCGTGCTCGGCGCCGATGAGAAAGGCGCCGACGATGTCGATGTCTCCGCGCAGGATATGATCCACATCGCCCGCCCCGCCTGGTATTCCGAAGGTCGCCCCATGCCCGAGGTCGCCAACTCCGCCCTCGCCCTGCAGGATATCCACCTCGCCCGCCAGGCCCAGCTCACCAAGCACCTCCACTCCGCCCGCCTCATCGCCCTCCGCAAGACCGAGTCCGGCACCCCCGTCCAGAAACGCCTCGGCGATCCCGTCGCCACCCGCACCCCCAGCGGCAAGGACACCGTCACCGTCGACGAAGGCCAGTTCACCTACATCAAGCACAAGGACGAGCAGACCCCCTGGGACACCAAGACCCCCGGCGGCGAGTGGATGGCCTTCGACGACAAGACCGTCGCCTCCGCCCTCCACGCCCTCCGCTGGCGCGTCGAGATGCTCGACCCCAAGCAATCCGGCACCGGCGCCAACACCCGCGCCTTCGCCGACCAGATCAACACCGTCATCATGGAGGAGTTCGATTTCCTCGTGCGCCCCATGCTCCGCGTCCGCCGCTGGCAGATCGCCAAGCTCATCCAGCGCGGCGACCTCCCGGCAAATGCCGACTGGTGGAAATGGGGCGCCACTCCGCCCCCCGAGTTTTCGCCGGATCCCGGCCGCGCCATCACCTCCGAGCTCGAGGCCGTCCGCGCTGGTGCGCAGTCCATGCCCCACGTCCACCGCCGCTGGGGCCAGCGCCCCGCCGCCGTCCTCAACGAGCAGGCCGACTACCTCCTCCTCCGCCGCCGCATCGCCCAGGAGAAAGGCCTCACCCCCGAAGAGACCGCCTCCCTCGGCACGCTCAATATGCCTGGAGACACGCCCGCCGCCTCCTCGCCCGGGTTGAACGTTCAACCCGCCAAATAATTTCCCCATGCGCTTCGCCCATCTCCTCTCCCGTCTCACCGGCACCCTCTGGCTCATCACCGAGGATTCCCTCGCCAACATCACATCCCTCGTCGAGGCCCGCATCAACGGCACCCTCCCAGCCGGCACCCTCCCAGCCGGCACCGTCGCCGTCGATACCGCGCCGGCTCCCGTTTCCGCCCCGGCCGGTGTCGCTGTCATCCCCGTATTCGGTGTCATCGGCAAGCGCCTCTCCGCGATGGAAATGGCCTGCGGCGGCTGCGACATCGACTCCCTCGCCACTGCCTTCGACGCCGCCAACGCCGACGCCAACATCTCCGCCATCGTCCTCCACATCGACTCCCCCGGCGGCACCGTCCAGGGCGTCCCCGAGCTCGCCCAGCACATCGCCACCACCAAGGCCAAGCCCGTCCGCGCTGTTTCCGACACCATGATCGGATCCGCCGCCTATTACATCGCCGCCGCCGCCGATGAGATTGTCACCACCCCCACCGCCCAGGTCGGCTCCATCGGCACCGCCCTCGCCGTCAAGGAAGCCACCGGCAACGCCGAGCCCAACTCCCCCACCCGTCTCCGCGTCTTCCGCTCCGGCGAGCACAAGCTCATGGGCGCCGACAAGCCCCTCACCGAGGCCCAAGCCGCCGCCATGCAGGCCCGCGTCGATCTCCTCGGCGATCAGTTCCGCGCCTTCGTCTCCGCCCAGCGCGGCCGCCGCGTCGAGGCCGAGACCATGCAGGGCCTCTCCTATTTCGGCGACGAAGCCGTCGCCCGCGGCCTCTCCGACCGCGTCGTCCAGTCCCTCGCCCAAGCCATCGCCCCTTGACAATCCCCTCCATTACGACTCCCCGCACCACCTCATGAAATTCTCCGCCTTTCTCGCCAGCCTCACGGCCGCCACGTTCAACACCCTAGCGCAGGGCCGCGACCTCGTCGCCCAGGCCGTCGCGCAGTTTCAAGCCATCGGTGCCCTGTTCACCGCTGCCTCCCTCGATGCCGACGAGCTGCTCGCTGGCGGCCCCGATTCCCTCAAGCAGAAGATCGAAGCGCTCAACCAGGCCGCCGTCACGTCCGCCATCGAGGCCAAGGCCGCCGATTTGGCGGCCGTGCACGCCGCGGCCATCGACGGGCTCAAGACCGAGCATCTCGCAGCCATGACCAAGGCCATCCAAACCAAGGAGTCCGAGGCCCTCAACTGTTTCGAAGACGTCGGCGTGAAACTCGAAAAATACGACCCCGCCGCCGCCCGCGCCGGCTTGCAAGCCCGCGCCGAGACCCTCAGCCACGAGCTCCTCGCCGCCCGCGGCATGAAGCCCCTCCCCGAGAAGATCGCCGAGCCCGCGGCCGCTGCATCCGCCCCGCAGACCGACGAGCAGATCGCCGCCGCCTACCTCGAGATGAAGCCCGGCTCCGCCGAGTCCATCGCCTTCGCGGAAGAGCACAGCGAGGCCCTCTGGCGCCACGCCTCCCGCAAGTAATCCATTTCCCTGGCGCCGCTCCTCGGCGGCGCCAGGGCCCATTCTCCCCGAGGGGGCAGTTGACGCACCTACACAACCTCAACTCCACCTCCCATGGCTAACACCATTTCCGCCTCCCTTATCCTCGACACGCTGGCCAAGGTCACCAAGACCACCATCGGCCACAAGTTCGCCCCCTTCACGGCGTTCACCAACGACCTCTCCGACGACCAATACGTCATCAACCAGGGCCAGTCCCTGCAGATCCCGTTGGTCACCGCCGGAGCCACCGCCCAGACCAACGCCACGAGCTGGGAATCGGGCGACAGCACCATCGCCAACGTCCCCATCACCGTCGCCAACAAGTCGGTCTCCTTCCACATCACGCCCCTGCAGATGAACAACTCCGTGAAGCTCGCCCAGCTCATGGAGAAGAACGTCCAGAACTTCCGCAACGCCGTCTGGGATGCCGCCTGCGGCGTCTTCAACGGCACGCACTGGACCAACTTCATCGAGGCCCAGGCCACGTTCTCGTCCACCAACCTCAAGACCCTCTGGGGCGGCATCGCCCGCAGCGACCAGCGCAACGTCATCCTCGACGCCACCTACTACGCCAACTTCCTGCCCACGTCGCTCACCGACATCGGCGCGAAGGCCGGCATGGCCGGTTTCGAGGGCTTCTACCTCAACAGCCGCTGGGATGGCGCCGGCACCAACGTCGTCGGCTTCGCCGGCGGCCCCCAGTGCGCCGCGTTCGTCTCCGCCCTCCCGATGTATGACGACGAGACCAAGGCCGACATCAACGCCACGCCCCTCACCCTCGAGATCGCGCCCGGCAAGACGATGACCGTCCTCATGTCCACCTGGCTCTCCCGCGCCAGCCGCACCCGCTGGGCCTCGCTCGACGTCCTCTTCGGCGCCGCCAAGCTCGACAACACCAAGGGCTACCTCATCAAGTCTGGTGGTGGCGCGTAAGTGATTCTGTTCCGGTTTGTATCATGGTCATAGCAAGGGCGCCCACGGGGCGCCCTTTTGCTTTCTGGCTTGAGCGCGGCCTGCCCTGAGCAAGCGCAGCGCGTCGAATGGGTTGACAGTTCGGCTTCCTGCATGAGCCAAGAACCTACCGCACCCGCGGGCGCGCATGGCGTGCCCTCTGTCTTCCCCTCCGCCTTCCTCGATCTCGAAGGCGACCAGCAGCCGAAAGAAATGGACACCGGGCCGGGAGCACCCGGCAACGGTGAGCCCGATCCCGTTTTCGCCGAGCGCGACCGCCTCGTCCTCCTCACCCCCTGCTACGGCTTCCAGTGCTCGACGCTCTTCCGCGACGCCGTCCACCTCGCCCTCCAGGAGCCCACCGCCCGCTTCCGCTGCGCCGACGGCAAGGTCCGCACCCTCCCCATCGTCGCCATGGCCATCAACAAGCCCGGCGATTCCCACATCGACCGCGCCCGCAACACTACCCTCTTTGAATACGAGCAGACCCCCTACCAGCTCGCCTGCTGGATGGATGGCGACCAGCCCTTCGAGCCCGAGCACCTCGCCCGCATATGGTCGCACCTCATGGCCGGCAAGCGCGTCGTCGGCGGCCTCGTCGCCCTCAAGTCCATCGTCCCCACCTTCGTCTGCAACGCCACCCACGGCCAGCGCCCCGACGCCCAAGGCCTCATCCAGCCCGACGACGTCGGCACCGGCTGCCTCGGCTTCCGCCGCGATGTCCTCGACGAGATCCGCACCCGCTGGCCGCAATACGTGCGCCAGCGCCTCGCCTCCGCCATCAACTACCGGCCCGACGATGCCCATGTCGACCGCGCCCTGGCCGCCCTCGCCGAGCTCGGCTACTCCGCCGACCTCACCTACAAGGCCATGGCCAACTCGCCCGTCCCCGGCGCCACGCTCACCGCCATCTTCCGCTCCGGCATCGTCCACCGCGACGGCGGCGCCGACTGGCTCTCCGAGGATTGGATGTTCTGCCATATGTGCCACCTCCTCGGCATCCCCATCCACGCCGATACCCTCGTCAACATCAAGCACATCGGCCCGCAAGTCTTCCCGCCCCCGCCCGAGGAGATCGTCCAGGCCGCCCTCAAGGTCACCTCCGGCCGCCATCCCCCCTTCAATAAAAAGCTCGCCGCCGCCGCGTCCGCCGCCCTCGCCGCCCTCCACGCCGACATCGCCGACGACTCCATCACCATCCTCCACGCCACCCGCCGCGGCGCCCAGGCCGAGAAGATCCGCCAGCTCTGGTTCGACCGTGCCATCGACAAGCACATCGAATACATCTTCGCCGTCGACCTGGACGACCTCGCCACCCGCGAGACCCTGCAGGATTACCAGTGCGTCACCGTCTCCGGCAACCCCGGCGGCATCGTCAAGCCCATCAACGAGGCCGCAAAATACAGCAAGGGCCGCATCCTCGTCATGGCCGCCGACGACTGCGAGCCCCCCGTCGCCTGGGATCGCCAGATTCGCGAAGCCCTCAAAGGCCAGCTCCACGAGCCCCGCCTCCTCTGGACCTCCGACGGCCACTCCCAGCAACCCGTCATCACGCACCCGATCATGACACGGGCCCTCTACGACGAGCAGGGCTGGTTCTTCTGCCCCGACTATCCCCATCTCTTCTGCGACACCGAGCTCACCTACCGTGCCGCCCAAGCCGGCCAGATCATCGACGCCCGCCACATCGTCCTCCGCCACGATCACCCGATGTTCACCGGCCAGAAGCCCGACGCCCTCCACCTCGAGCGCAACTCCCGCGAAGCCTGGCGCATCGGCTCCGAGATATTCGCCCGCCGCAATCCTTTGGCTGTGAATCCGCCGAAGGACGGAGTTCACCGCGCAAACACCGGGCCGGCAGCAGCCGGAAACGGTGCATCCCCATGAGCACCCCCATCACCTGTCTGATCCTCGCCTACAACGAGGCCGCCCGCATCCACCTCGCCGTGCGCCACGCCATCTGCTGGGCCGACGAGGTCCTCGTCATCGACAAAAGCTCCACCGACGCCACCCGCTCGATCGCCGAAAAACTCGGGGCTCGCGTCGTCACCATCCCGTTCTCCAAGCAAGGCCACGAATCCTATCCCGAGATGGTGCGCCACGCCAGCCACGACTGGATCTGGGGCTTCACCGCCGGCGAGGTTCCCACCCGCAAATGCATCGAGGTCGGCCGCGCCATCCTTCGCGAGGATGCGGAAACCGTCGATCTCATCTGCGTGCCGATGCATTATTTCAGCTTCGGCATCCACTCCGCCAAATCCCCGTGGGCTGGCGGCTGGCAGCCCCGGCTTTACCACCGCCACCGCGTCACCTTCACCGGCCTCGTCCACGATCCCATCCGCGGCCTCCGCACGGCTAGGATCGACCATGCCCCCGGCATCCACGTCCTCCATCAAACCCACGCCGCCGCCGAATCATTTATCGGCTCGCATGCCGATTATGCCATTGCCGAGGCCGCCCCCGGCGATGCCCACGATCGGCTTCGCCACGCCTTTTTTCAAATCCAGGCCTACGACGAAGCCTTCAACGCCGATCCCGCCCTGCTCGGCCAGCAGATCGGCTGGAAACTCTACTGGCTCATGGTTGCGCTCCATGCCTGGCAGCGGATTAATCCCGGCATTTCCGCCGCCTACTCCTCCCGCGCCGAAAACGTTTTGGTCTCCGAGTGGTTGACAAGCCCCCCCCCAGCGTAGGTTCGCGTCAGTTGCTCACACGCAGCCCCGGCCGGCGCAAGCCGCTGGGGCTGTCACGCATCTGGCTTAAACCTTAAACCTTACATCTTAAAACCCATGAGCCTCGCCTCTGAAATGGCCTCTGCTGCAAGCGAGGCTCAAAGCACCCTCGCCCAGCTCGGCGGCGCCGCCCCGGGAACGAAAAACTTTGCCGGCCCCGATGGTCGCCAATACCTCGGCGTCTTCCGCCCGGCCAATGCCTTCGAGGCATCCGCGGTCGGCTCCGAGATGCAGTCCCACGGCTTTACCGATGCCGCGGTCATCATCCTCACCGCCACCCGGGCCCAGTTTTCCGCTCCCCCGCTTGGCTGGCGCCGTCAGCACCTCACCCGCCTCGATCTCGACCAGCGCTGCCTCATCCACTCGATCACCACCACCGACTCGCTGCTCTATGGCTTTGTCCTCATTCACCGCCAGGGCGCGGCCTGATCCCATGGCCGACACCCTCCGCGTCGAGATCATTACTAGGGACTTCGGCCGCATGCTCGAGGAGTTAGCGGCCATCGATCCCACCGTCGAGTTCAAGGATGTCGTCGACGGCAGTGCCACGCGCGTGGCCCAGGGCTCGCTCAATCGCACGAAAGCCGCCCAAGCCGGCAGGATCCGCGCCAATCACGCCGCCAAGGAATGGACCACGTTTAACGGCAAGAAGGTCCGCATCGGCGGCGACGAGCCCTGGCATTTTTCAAACGATGTCTGGTCCGCCATTCAGCAGGCCCGCGCCGAGCGCCTGCAGGTCAAGCTCGCAGCTCGCGGCACGGCCAAGCAATCCTGGCTCGGCTTCGCCTCCCAGCTCGGCCGCTCCCTCTCCGCCCCCGCCTATGTCCTCGCCGCCAACTACAAGGGCCGCACCCATGGCGACAACTCCGCCGCCAAGACTGTCGGCACCTCGACCGAATACACCGTCACTCTCTTCAACTTCTCGCCGCTGATCGAAGGCGGCAACATGGAGCGCGCCTTGCTCGCCGCCATGATCGGCGAGACCCGCTACTTCTACGTCAACATGGAGCGCCGTGCCTTCCGCACCTTCGCTTCACGCTCCGCCAAGTATCCTGGCATCTTCACCCGCAGCGGCCACACCGGCCTCAATTAAAATGCCCGCTTCCTCCCTCAAACAAATCTACAACTACGAGGGCGCCTTCGAGCGCGCCGTCCGCGATCTCCTCCAGGCCGCCGGCTATGCCGACACCTATGTCGAGCAGGCCAACGCCACCCTGCCCGAATCGCGCATCGAGGTCACCTTCGCCGCGGGCGCCGCCGTCAACGAGGAGGTCCTCCCCGATGGCGCCCACGTCTACGACTTTTTCGAGGGCCGCCTCGCCATCCGCATCGTCACCGTGCGGCCCGTCGATCGTCCTTCCCTCATCTCCGGAGTCGCCACCCTCCACGAGGAGTGGGCTGCCGCCGTCCGCACCAGCCTCGAGGAGCGCGCCGCCCCGTTCACCACCGTCAATCTCCCCTACTACGCAGTCAAGACCATCCGCCCCCTCGCCACCACCCGCGACCTCGATCCCCGCTGGCTGGAGGATTACACCCGTTTGGAGTTTTTTGTCCAGTTTGGCATCCGCTCCGATGCCTGGCCCACCTCGTAAAATTTGGGTTGAACGTTCAACCTAGGCCGAGAAATCCGGCGTAGCGCGGATTTTATCGGACCTACACCGGGCCGGCAGCAGCCGGCAACGGTGCCTACCTCGCCTCGGCCTCAGTTCGTCCCCCAATACCACGCCGCCACCCCCACGCAGAGCACTGCCCCCAGCACCAGCGCGCCCCACGGTCGCCTCGGCGCCCCCACGGCGCCGCATTTCGGGCAGGCCCTCGCCTCGGTCGATATGCTCTCCCCGCACTCGGGGCATTTCATCAAGGCCATGCCGGCACCATGGCCCTCCCCGGCCGCCTCGTCAAGCCCCGCCAGTTGACATCCCCTCCGCCTATATCCGCTGAGGGCCACTTTCACCCTCACTTTCACCCTCACTTCTCCGCCCATGGCCGCCATCTCCCAAACTGCCGCAAACGTCCTCGCCTCCGCCTCGGCCATTGTCGAGCGCAACTACAACTTCGGTGCCACCGTCACCGCCGGTCAGATCGTCTACCTCAACGCCGCAAGCAAGTGGGTCCTTGCAGATTCCGACGGCGGCCTCGGCACCGCCATCACCTCAAAGATCGGCATGGCCCTCAACGGCGGCAGCGATGGCCAGCCCGCCGACGTCGTCGTCAAGGACACCGATCTGGCCCCCGGCGGCACCCTCACCAACGGCCTCGCCGTCTACCTCTTCACCACCGCCGGCGCCATCAGCCAGGCCGACATCCCCACCACCGGCGCCTATCCCGTGTGTCTCGGCGTCGCCAAGTCGACGTCGAAGATGAATTTCAACCCCACCGCCTCCGGCGCCATCATCTGATTTGCCTGAGTTTGCGGGGCACCTCGCAGAACTCAGGACAAACACCGGGCCGGCAGCAGCCGGCAACGGTGTAACCAACCCTCTCCTCCACCTAACCCCCTCTCCCCATGCCCAGCGTCGCCAATGACGGCACCCTCGTCCGCGGTTCCATCGACATCACGATCAGCTCCGTCGCCTACTGCCTGCTCAACTACAAGCGCGGCGCCAAGGCCCGCACCGAGCTCGACTACGACTCCAGCGGCAAGCCCGCCGCCGCCAGCCACGCCGAGGATTTCGAGATGATCTCCGGCACCATCCGCTCCCGCTCCGACAAGGCCGCCCCGCCCAAGTTCATCATCTTCTCCTACGACTCCAAGAACTGGTATATCAAGGACCGCGAGGTCTCCGGTTCCACCGAGGGCATCGTCGAGTATGCCGTCGAGATCATCGAGTGCATCAACGGCGCCGTCACCGTCACCTGATCCGGCGCTCCCGCCACTTCCAGCCCCGGCCGGTGTTTACCGCCGGGGCTTTTTCATAATAATGTCCTGCCTCGCCGATTTTCAGCAGCGCCTATCCGCTGCCCACGCCGCCTCCCGCCGCCTCCGCGCCGAGGCCTTCGTGCGCTATCATCCCGTCGTGGCCGGCCAGGCGCTTCTCCCCGTCACGCTCGATACCTACAACGTCCTCGTCGCCTGGGAGAATCCCTTCGTCTGTGGCGGATCCTGCGATTTTACGGCCCTCTTCCAGTTCATCTGGGCTCATCATCCCGACTTCGGCCAGTTCAACCCCGCCGGCCGGCGCCGCGTTCTCCGCGCCGTCCTCCGCGCCCTCGCCCCCCGCCATCCCGTCCGCAACATCGTCTGCCGCACCCTCGCGCCGCTCGGCTGGCGATTCCTCTCCCGCTGGTGCGAGCCCACCCCGGCCGAGCTTGAGCAAGCCGCCATCGAGGAGTGCCAGCGCCTCGTCACCGAGGCCATCGGCCAGTTCCCCGTCGAGCGATCTTCCGCCAGCGATACCGCCCCGTCCGAGCCCCTCCCGTTCTCCCTGCAGGCTCAGGTTCTCGGCCTCATGCGCCGCGAGCTGGGCGTGCCCTTCGCGGAGACCCGCGCCCTCCCGCTGAAGGAGCTTTCCCAGCACCTCCGCGAGGTCTCCTGGGTCGCCTCCAAGGGCCGCGCCATGCTCCACAGCCCCGAGGAGGCCCGCGTCTGGACCGACTACCTCGACTGGAAGGACCGGCAGGCCGCCAAAAATCAGCAATCGGAAATCAAAAACTAAATGGCCTTCTCCCTCCAAGCCGTCTTCGGCATCGACGCCACCGGCGTCAAGACCGAGATCAAGCAACTCCGCAAGGAACTCAACTCCTTCGTCCAGGACTACGCCAAGCTCGGCGCCGGCATCGCCGTCGGTGCCTTCATCGCCCTCTCCAAGGGCGCGCTCGACCTCGCCGCCTCGCTCAAGGACACCTCCCAGCAGGTCGGCATCAACGTCGAAAGCCTGCAGGCCCTCCATTACGCCGCCACGCAGAACGGTTCCTCCGTCGAGTCGATGAACAAGGCC
>Ga0172380_10008048_pt1 | contig 11684 bp, 10 predicted proteins | sample Leawe162metaG_FD_119747 | JGI IMG/M metagenome (GOLD analysis project Ga0172380, IMG submission 119747) | Leachate microbial communities from a municipal landfill in Southern Ontario, Canada - Leachate well 162 metaG | ecosystem: Engineered > Solid waste > Landfill > Unclassified | place... | reverse complement strand
CTCGGTGGTCGGTCTGCCTTTCAAAGGCGTGCAGGGCACGGCATTGTCTGCTTCAAATACCAACGAGTTTGACGGCAAGGGTCAAAACACCTCGGCCAACGATTTCACCAGTTCCATCACCGTCACTGTCATCGAGGTGCTCAGCAACGGCAATCTGCTGGTCTCCGGAGAGAAGCAGATCGGCCTCAAGGAAGGCGAGGAATTCATCCGTTTCTCGGGCGTGGTCAACCCCACCACCATCACTGCGACGAACACTGTGCAGTCGACCCAGGTGGCGGATGCACGCATCGAATACAAGGCCAATGGCTTCATCGACTCGGCGCAGGCAATGGGCTGGCTGGGACGCTTTTTCCTGAGTGTGCTTCCTTTCTGAACGGACTGACAGCATGACAAAACTCAAAAAATTCGATGTGATTCTGGGCATACTTTGTTTGCTCAGCCTGTTTGTGCTGAGCCAGCCGGCCCAGGCCGAGCGCATCAAGGACATCGCCACGATTGCCGGTGTGCGCAACAACCAGTTGATCGGCTATGGCATCGTGGTCGGACTCGACGGCAGTGGCGACCAGACCACGCAGACGCCATTTACGATCCAGAGCATCATCAGCATGCTGTCCAACCTGGGTGTGACCTTGCCACCGGGAACCAATCTTCAACTCAAGAATGTCGCGGCGGTGATGGTGACGGCAACGCTGCCGCCCTTCGCGCGCACCGGACAGCAGATCGACATCACGGTTTCATCGATGGGCAACGCCAAGTCATTGCGTGGCGGCACGCTGGTGCTGACACCACTGAAGGGCGCGGATGGCGGCATTTATGCCATGGCGCAGGGCAATGTTCTGGTCAGCGGCGCCGGAGCCTCGGCAGGCGGTAGCCGGGCGGTGGTCAACCACCTGTCGGTCGGCCGCATTGCCGGTGGCGCTACCGTCGAGCGCGAGGTGCCGATGCTGCTGGGGCAGGGCGAGTATGTCTATTTCGATTTGAATTCGACAGACTTTGGCACCATGCAAAAGCTTGTTGAGACCATCAATCGCATGGCACCCGGATCAGCCAGTGCGGCTGATGGCAGGCAAGTCCGCGTCAAATCGCCGGTGAATGCCAACGAACGTGTCGCTTTTGTCGGACGTATCGAAAATCTGGAAGTCACACCGATGCAGATGGCGGCCAAGGTCATCGTCAATGGGCGTACCGGTTCGGTGGTGATGAATCAGGCGGTGATGCTGGAGAATTGCGCCATCGCCCATGGCAATCTGTCCGTCACTGTAACCGCCGAAAATTCAGTCAGCCAACCCAATCCCTTATCTGGCGGACAGACCGCAGGAACCACCAACACCCAGATCGACATCAAGCAGGAAAGCGGCGGCCTGGTCAATCTGCGCAGCGCGGCCAATCTCGCCGATGTGGTCAAGGCGCTCAACGCCATCGGCGCCAATCCACAGGATTTGATCGCGATCCTGCAGGCGATGAAATCGTCGGGTGCCTTGCGCGCAGAACTGGAAGTCATTTAAAGCACTCGCCTATCCAGGACGCTCCAGGCAAGAATTGCCGGCGAAATACCCGGTTGTTTGTGGGATGCCGTGCAGTTTTCGAGGAGTAGCCTGAAACCATGTCCAGCCTGGATATCTCCAATCAGTTTTCTCTCGACGTCAATGGCTTGACCGATTTGAAGCGGCAAGTCCGGGAAAATTCGCCCCAGGCCATCAAGGCAGCGGCACAGCAGTTCGAGGCGCTGTTCCTGCAGATCGTGTTGAAATCGATGCGCGACGCCACCCCGCATGAGAGCATGTTCGACAGTGAGCAGACGCGCATGTACGAGTCCCTGCTCGACCAGCAACTGGCGCAGGTGCTGGCCGCCAAGGGTGGCGGTACCGGGCTGGCGGCGCTGATCGAGAAGCAGCTGAACCAGGCCAATGCCGATCCCCAATCCCTGAGTGATCTGCCCTTCACGCCAACCCCGCAGGCCTATCCCTTGCCCCATGCGCTGTCGGCTATTCCGTTGCCCCAGGGTAACGCTGGCGTGGGTAGCACCATGAACGACCAACCAACTGACGCGGTTACGCCGACTTCGCGCGAGTTTGTCAATCGTGTTTGGGCGCCTGCCTATGAGGCCAGTCGCAGCACGGGAATCCCAGCGCATTTCATGGTCGCCCAGGCTGCTCTGGAAACCGGCTGGGGCAAGTCCGAACCGCGCTTCTCCGATGGGCGGCCAAGCCACAATCTGTTCGGTATCAAGGCTGGGAAAAACTGGAGCGGACCCGTGGTTGAGGCGACGACCACGGAATATGTTAACGGCGCTGCGCAGCAGCAGACCGAGCGCTTCCGGGCCTATGCGTCCTATACCGAGGCCTTTCGCGATTACGCCAATTTGCTGTCCTCCAACCCGCGCTACGCCCGGGTCATCGGCAGCCAGGATCCTTCCACTTTCGCCCGTGGCTTGCAGCAGGCCGGCTACGCCACCGATCCGATGTATGCGGCGAAACTCGAACGCATCATCGGTAGCAGCACACTACGACAAAGCCTGAACAGCTAGCCCAGGAAGCAGATTCGGGCTTAATACCCCAAATACAGTAGCGGGCACTCGTACCCCAAATACAGAAGCGGGCACTCGTACCCCAAATACAGAGGCGGGCACCTGTGGCACGGAGATTGCGTAGCTAGTTCCGAACGCTCAACTTTCGGTAATTTTTGCCGAATATCCTGGAGATCGGAACAGAAAATGAGTATGGTCAGTACCGGTGTTACCGGGCTAATTGCGGCACAAATGGGTTTACAGACGACCGGGCACAACATCGCCAACGCGTCGACGCCCGGCTACAACCGCCAGACCCTGGTTCAAACCACCAATACCCCGATGTTCTCCAGTGCCGGTTTCTTTGGTCAAGGCACCAATGTTTCCAACATCACGCGAGTCTATAACGATTTCCAGAGCAAGCAGGTACTGAGTTCAGAAACCACGGCGGCACAACTCAGCATCTACGCCACCGAGATCTCTCAGATCGACAACATGCTGGCGGATCCCAATGCCGGCCTGAGTCCTGCGATGCAGGCATTCTTCAATGCACTGGAGGAGACTGCGGCGAACCCTGCCTCCATCCCCGCCCGTCAGTCCATGCTCTCCGCAGGGCAGGGCATGGTCGCGCGGTTTCAATCGATCAATCAGCGTCTCGACGACATACGCTCGGGCATCAATCAGCAGATCAGCGCCGAAGCGAGCAAGATCAATTCCTATGTCGTCCAACTCAAGGATTTGAACCAGCGCATCATCGTCGCACAGTCGGCAGGATCCCTGCAACCCGCAAACGACCTGCTGGATCAGCGCGACCAACTCGTCGGCGATCTCAACAAGGAAATTCGCGTCACGACGCACAGCGAGACGGATGGCACCGTCAGCGTTTTCTTCGGCAGCGGCCAACCTCTGCTGGTGGGCTCCTCCAGTTTCAAGATCAATGCAACGCCGGCCCAAGACGATTTGACGCGCATGGTGGTTACCCTGCAAGACGTTAATGGAACTTTTACGAGCATACCGGAGCCTTTGGTGAATGGCGGCAATCTCGGTGGTTTGCTGCAGTTCCGCTCCGAAACCCTGGATTCAGCGCAAAACAGCCTGGGACGAATTGCCACGGTCTTCGGTTCGACATTCAATGCACAGCACAAGCTGGGCCAGGACATGAATGGTGTCCTGGGCAAGGATTTTTTCAACGTGCCGCAGTCCGGCCAACTGGTTCTGGGCAACATTACCAACTCCGGCAACGCGAAAGTGGCTCTGACCTTCGACGATTTTGCCAATCTGTCAGCCAGCGATTACCGCCTCAGCTTGACTGCAGCGAATACCGTAACCTTGTTGCGGACATCTGACAACATGACCTGGAATGGTACCGGCAACAATCAGGCCGAAGCCATGGCAAGCTTGATGTCCGAGGTCCATAACGGAGAGCCGCAAGGATTTTCCCTGACGCTGAGCGGGATTGGCTCGATGAGCATCGGGGACACATTCCTGATCCGTCCCACCCGCTACGGTGCGCGGGACATTTCAATGGCAGTGACGGACTCGCGCAGCATCGCCCTGGCTGCGCCGATACGTACCGCGATCACGTCGACCAACGCCGGGACTGCGCGTATCAGCGCCGGTGAAGTCAGAGATGTTGCAGCAAGCCTGGCCGGGCCTTTCAACCTTACCTATGAGGCTGGGCCACCCGCCAGTCTGTTTGGTTTTCCCGTCGGTGCCTCGGTAGATGCGGCCGGACAGACGTACAAGATCACCAGCCCGAATACGAGAGTTCCCTACGTTTCGGGATCAAACATCAGTTTCAATGGTGTCGCGGTAACCATTACGGACGGTGCAGCACCGCCAGAAGACGGCGACATATTCACCATTCCACCCGCTTTGTTCAAACCCCTGTTTGGCAACCCGACGACGAGCGCACTCACCGGGGTCGCTCTGGGTAGCTTTCCGCCAACGACGCCCCTGCATGTGATTGCCGGGGTCAACGACAAGTTTGATCTCTCGTTGGATGGCTTTGCGCCGGTGACCATCACGCTGACTGCAGGTACTTACCAGACACCCGGTGCGATCGCCGCGCAGATGCAGACCGATGTGGATACCGCACTGGGTTCGGGCGTCGTGGACGTCACTCTGGCACAGAACAATCTGCTTCAATTGACTTCCGCCTCTTCCGGTGGAACGGTTGATTTATCCTCGTACATGGAGCAGGTGCCGATCGACTTGAGCGTGACTCCGCTGGCTTCCGCCACGCTCTCCAATCTGGGTGACGCTGTCCTGTCCGCTGGCGTGGTGAGCAGAACCAGCAGCCTGCCGACATCACCGATTACGCTCCAATATCTTGAAGCATCGACCGATCCGGTGACCTTTGCAACCTTGCCCGCAAGATTGACCGGATTGCCGGTGGGCAGTGTCGTCACCGTGACGCCCACCGTGGGGGCATCGACCAGCTATACGATCCTTCAATCCACCGATTACATACCCTATACCTCGGAAGCCGACATTGCTTTCAATGGCATCAGTTTCAGCATCAGCGGAATACCGCTCAATGGCGACTCGTTTACGGTAGGACCAAATCCGACCGGGGTCAGTGATAACCGCAATGCCTTGTTGCTGGGCAGCCTGCAGACGAAAAATACCATTGATGGCGGTACTGCGAGCTATCAGACGGCGTATTCGCAGTTGGTCAGCGAAGTCGGCAACAAGGCCCGTGAGGTTCAGGTTGCCTCCAGCGCGCAGGACACCCTGGTCAAGCAGGGACAAGATGTGATTCAGTCGGCGTCGGGCGTCAATCTCGATGAAGAGGCTGCCAATTTGATCCGCTATCAGCAGGCCTATCAGGCCTCGGCAAAAATGATCGATGTGGCCGGCAAGCTGTTTGCCGAAATCCTGGCCTTGGGCAAGTAGAAAACGCACTTAGCGGCACACGGAGAAAGATATGCGTATCAGTACCGGGATGATCTATGACAGTGGCCTGAAAAGCGTGCAGAGCCAGACCAGTAGCCTGTTGCGTGCGCAGCAGCAGATTTCCACAGGGCGCAGGATGCTGTCTCCTTCCGAGGATCCGGTAGCCTCCGCACGCGCTCTGGATGTCAATCAGGCAAAGGAAATCAATGCGCAGTACAGTGTGACCCAGAGCAACGCCAAGAGCCTTATCGGTCTGGTGGATGGCCAGCTTTCTGCGGTCGGCGACCTACTGACGCGAGTGCGAGAACTCGCTGTTCAGGCGGGCGATGCCGCGTTGTCATCGAGTGATCTGAGAGCAATTTCGAGTGAGTTGCGCGCGCATTACGATGAATTGATTGGTCTTGCCAACAGCACGGATGGCACTGGACAGTATCTGTTTTCCGGTTATCAGGGCTCCAACAAACCCTTTGCCGGCAGTGTCGAAAGTGGCGTGATCTACCAGGGCGATGACGGACAGCGTGCCCTGCGTCTTTCCAGTTCGCGCAACATACCGGTGAGCGATTCCGGCAACAGCATTTTCATGAATATCAAGAATGGCAATGGCGTATTTGCCACGAACTCGCAACAGCTCCATTCGATCAATGCCTACGGCATCAGTGCGGACAATGTCACGCTGACCAGCAATCCGCCTTCGGCTAGCGGTGATCTGGAGATGAGATTCTGGGTGGATACGGCAGGGGATCTCGGCACCCCGGACCAGGTCTATTACGACCTTGTCGACACGCTTACACAAAACTCGATATTTACCGGCACCAAATCCGCCACCGGCGCGGCAGGTACTTATACAAATCCCTATACCAGCGGCATTCCGATCATCATCAGCGATGGCGCCGGGCTGGACTACGGCGCGACTGTCGCGGTGACCGGATCGCCGCAAACAGGTGACGTTCTCACTCTGCAGCGCAGTACTACCGACTTGAAGGTCATACCCAAAACCATGGTCGGGCAATCGGTACGGGCGACCATAGACAAAGGGCAACTCGACCCCGCCGATCCGATGGCGCTTGCCAAGTGGACCAACAGCGCGAACAGCGGCAATCTCGAAGTGCGGTTCTGGGTGGACACCGAAGATGCACTCGGAGGTGGCGCAGGCCAGACCTATTACGACCTGGTCAACGTCAGCACCGGCAATTCACTCTTTACCGGAACCACTTCGGCGACAGGTGCCGCCGGCAGCTACACCAATGTATTCACCAGCGGGGCGGCTATCCCCCTGAACGATACCGCGACCAATGCCACCTTCGATTACGGCGCAAATGTCACGGTGACCGGCATGCCTGCCTCGGGGGATACCTTTACGATCAAATCCAGCACGGATGTCACCGGTAACGGTTACTTCGTGACTGCACCCAAGCTTGCCACTGCAGGCAATGCGGGGACGGGCATCATCGGCACCGGCGAAATACTGGATGCCGCCAAATGGAACAGTCTGGCCAACAGCGGCAAACTCGAAGTGCGTTTCTGGAATGACACTTCGATCATCCCCAACAAACAATATTACGACCTGGTTGATGCAACCACCGAAAAATCCCTGTTCACCGACACGCAATCAACCAGTGGTGGTCCCAGCAACACCTACACCCGTCAATTCATGAGTGGTGATCCCATTATCTTCAGCGGACTGGCGCCAGCCTATGACGATTTCGGCGTGTCCGTCACCATCAATGGCACGCCGGCCAGCGGCGATGTGTTCACTCTGAACAACAGTTCCAGTGAAAGCACGTATGCCACCATGGCGCGCTTGATCAAGGCCCTGGAGGCGCCCGATGACCCCAGCGGCAACAGCAAAATCGAGTTGCAGAACCAGTTGGGCGCCGTCCTGACCAATTTCGACATGTCGATAGACAACAACCTGCGTATCCGTGCTGAGGTCGGTTCGCGCCTGGGCGAGGTGGATTCGCTGGACAGCGTTTCGCAGGACTTGAATCTGCAATACTCGACGACCTTATCGACCTTGCAGGATCTCGACTATGCCAAGGCGATTACCGAAATGACGCGCAATCAGACCCAGCTTGAAGCGGCCCAGAAATCATTCGTGAATGTTTCCAGACTTTCCCTGTTCAATTATTTTTGACATGACAAACCAGCGTACCGCATTGCTGCTTATCTTGGTGCTGCTGGGCCTGGCGGGATGCAGCGGCTATGCCGCGCGGCTGACCGGGAACATTCCACGGCAAGGTACGGTGATTCCCAATTCAATGATCATGTTGAGTCCTTCGGTGTCGTTCCCGCTCGAGAAGGTTGTCTTCTGGGGTGTCTATGCCGGAACCGCCTACGCGATACTCGATCCGCTCGCGCCAAACTGGGAGATCGAGGAAGCCCGGTTTCCCAACAACCAAATACATTTGTCATTGAAAATGAAACGCTACTACGCCGGCGGTGCGGGCGAAGCGCGCGTCGCGTTTCATCGTCGTGCACGAGAACTGGTTCAGTATGGCGGCTTCGAAGGTTATGAAGTGATGGAGTACAACGAGGGACTGGAGTCGTCGGTCCTGGGTTCACAACGCGTCACGGAGGGCGTGGTTCGCCTTACGGGTCTTGGTCTCGAAGCTTCCCCGGTTCAGGGTAATCCGCCCCCTGCGCGGATGACGCCAGCCAGCGCATCAAATCCGCGCTCGTAAAGTCGCTCCAGCGCTGTGCCGAAATACGGCATGGCGAGCATCAGGACGGTAAAGCCGGAAACGATGGTGACAGGGAACCCTACGGCGAAGATGTTGAGCGCCGGAGCAACCCGGGCCAGCACACCCAGCGCAATGTTGGCGATCAACAGGGCAGCAATCAAGGGAAGAGCCAGCATCAGACCGGCCGAAAACAGGGTAGCCGACCAAGTCAGTAGTGCCGCCAAACCGCCAGCGGCAAAAGGAGTTGTCGAAATCGGCAGCAAATTGAAGCTTTCTCCCAGCACTGAAAGCGTCAGCAAGTGTCCGTTCATCGCCAAAAACAGGAGCAGCATCAGCAATCCGAGCAATTCGCTGATGACCGGAGTTTGCGCCGACGTTTGCGGATCGTAAAAAGTCGCAAAAGAAAGACCCATTTGCAGACCGATCAACTCGCCTGCCATATCGACTGCTGAAAAGGTGATGCGCAAGGTGAAGCCAAGCACTGCACCAATCAGAATTTGCTGCACCAGCACCAGGAAGCCCAGCCAGGAGCCGGGCGAAATCGCCGGCATCGGCGGGAGCGCCGGCACCAGGGCAAGACCTATGGCCAAGCCGATTACCAGCCGGATTTGTCCGGATAGTCCGGCATTGTTGAAAACAGGCGCAATGGACAACAAGGTCAGGATCCGCGCCAGCGGGTATATGAACAACGATATCCAGGTATCAAGCTGCGCCGAGGTGAAAGAAATCATCTGCCGGGAGCGCCCACGGCGCTAGAAAGAATCTCTAACCAATGATGCCGGGTATGCTTTCAAACAATCGCCGCATGTAGTCGGTGATCAAGGTCAGCATCCACGGACCGGCGACCACCAGCGTGACGAAGATCACCAGAAGTTTGGGGACGAAAGACAGGGTTGCCTCGTTGATTTGCGTCGCCGCCTGGAATACGCTGACCAGCAGACCAGTCACCAGCGCGGCGATGAACAGCGGAGCCGAAACCAGCAGCATGATTTCAAGTGCCTCACGGCCGAGGTTAATGACAGTTGTTGGGGTCATGATTTGCTATCCTTATCCGAAACTCTGAACCAGCGAACCAATCAACAGATTCCAGCCATCCACGAGCACGAACAGCATGATCTTGAAGGGGAGAGAGACGATTACCGGTGACATCATCATCATCCCCATCGACATCAGCACCGAGGCGACCACCATGTCGATAATCAGGAATGGGATGAACACGATGAAGCCGATCTGGAAAGCAGTCTTCAATTCGCTGGTCACGAATGCCGGAATCAGCACGCGCATAGGTACCTGATCTGCCGATGCCGGCTTGGGTTGCTTGGCAATTTTGGTGAACAAGGTCAAATCGGGTTCGCGCGTCTGCTTGATCATGAATCCGCGCAATGGCACGGCGCCGCGTTCGAGTGCCTCACTGAAACCGATCTTGTTTTCCGCAAGCGGCAGGTAGGCATCGGTATAAATCTTGTCGGCCACAGGAGCCATGATGAAGAAGGTGAGGAACAGTGCCAGCCCCGCCAGTACCTGGTTCGGTGGTGCGCTTTGGGTGCCGAGGGCGTGCCGCAGCAACGAGAGTACGATGATGATGCGCGTAAAGCTGGTCATCATGAGGATGATGGCCGGCAAGAAGCTCAGGCTGGTGAGCAGCAGCAAGGTCTGGATCGACAACGACCACTGGGTGCCGCCACCTGCCGCCTGGGTGCTGGTTATGGCAGGCAATACTTGCGCCACGGCCAGTGCGGGAAATACCAGCCCAAGGAACGGAAGCAGTTGTTTAGCGCGCATGGCGACGTTCCGTGACCTGCTTCAGCCATCCGGCAAAATCCAAACTGCCGGGTTGCGTCAGTTTGTCCGCCGCTACATCCATGCGCGGCAACTGGTGCAGCGCAGAGACGCTGCCAGGCGCGACACCCAGTACCAGCCAGGTGTCGCCCACCTCCACGACGACGACCCGTTCGCGCGTGCCCACTGCGGTAGCGGCCACTACGCGCAGCAATCCGGCACCGGCACCGCGCGGGGCGGACAAACGCTTGAGCAGGTAAAGCGTACCCAACAGCAATAGCACGACAACGACCAGGCTGAGAATCACCTGGAACAGGCTGCTGCCCGCTTCAAACGCTGTTGCAGAAGACTCGGCCCTCGCCAGGGCGGGTATTGCCGCGACGACGGAAAACAGAATGCGAAAGAGAAGTGTATTCATCGGCTGGCAAGGTTTTCGACCTTGCCAGCTTAGCGCGGGGTGATTGTGTTTAGGCGCGGATCAGAAAGGAAAATGACGCCCTATTTGAACAATTCGTGTCAGCGCAGCTTGTTCAATCGTTCATGAGGCGTGGCGATATCGGTGAGGCGTATGCCGAACTTGTCGTTAACCACCACCACCTCCCCCTGGGCGATCAGCGTGCCATTCACCAGCACGACCATGGGCTCACCCGCCAGTCCGTCCAGTTCGACGACCGAGCCGTGGGCCAGTTGGAGCAGATCGCGGATCGAGATATGCGTGCGGCCGAGTTCGACGGTCAGGCTGACCGGGATATCGAGAATCATGCTGTAGTCGTTGAGATTCCCCTGCTTGTCGGCGCCCTCGGAGAATTGTTCGAACACCTTGGTCGCCGGAGTCGGCTCCGGTGCCGCCGCCTCGACTTGCGCCTGCTCCCCCATGGCTGCCGCCCAATCGTCGTCAGAGACCTGTCCCTCTTCTTCGCTCATCGTATGCTCCTGCTGGGTAGAGTTTTCATTGCGGCTGTTCCAATTCGTCCTGTGCCAGGAAGCGGTCAACCTTCAGGGCATATTGACCGTTGCGGATGCCATATTTCGCTGCGATCACCGGCATGTCGTTGATATGGACGTTGATCAGATCGGGGATCGGGATCGGGATGATATCGCCCACCTTCAATTCCATGATTTCGCCGAGCGTGATTTTCCGCGTGGCCAATGGTGCGACCAGGTCGAGCTCGGCTTTTTGCAATTGACGACGCAGCATGGATGTCCAGCGCTTGTCGGACGAGACCTGATCGCTGTGCATGGTGCTGTAAAGAATTTCGCGGATCGGCTCGACCATCGAATACGGCAGGCAGATATGCATTTCCGACGAGGCGCCGGAGAACTCGATATTGAATGTGACGGCGACGATGACTTCCGCAGGCGTGGCGATATTGGCGAACTGGGTGTTCATCTCCGACCGCAGATATTCGAAGGTCAGCTCATATACCGGCTTCCATGATTTCTCGTATTCAGCAAATATCACGCCAAGCAGCCCCTGGATGATGCGCTGCTCGGTGGCGGTGAAGTCACGGCCTTCGACGCGGCTGTGAAAGCGGCCGTCGCCGCCGAACATGTTGTCCACCACCAGGAAGACCAGATTCGGATCCAGTACGATCAGGCCTGTACCGCGCAGGGGTTTGACCTGGACGAGGTTCAAGTTGGTCGGTACCACCAGGTTGCGGATGAACTCGCTGTATTTCTGCACCCGCACCGGACCCACGGAAATTTCGGCATTGCGGTGCATGTAATTGAATAATCCGATGCGCAGGAAGCGGGCGAAACGCTCGTTGATGAGTTCGAGCGTCGGCATGCGCCCACGCACGATGCGTTCCTGGCGTCCG
>Ga0172380_10008047_pt1 | contig 11685 bp, 15 predicted proteins | sample Leawe162metaG_FD_119747 | JGI IMG/M metagenome (GOLD analysis project Ga0172380, IMG submission 119747) | Leachate microbial communities from a municipal landfill in Southern Ontario, Canada - Leachate well 162 metaG | ecosystem: Engineered > Solid waste > Landfill > Unclassified | place... | reverse complement strand
TCTTATCTTTCCCATACAAAGGGCTAGAATTGGCACCGATTGCCGCATAAGCGGAAGGTTGCCGGCAGGTCATCGAGCTAGTTCTCTCGCTGCACTCTTGATACGCTGATTGGTTAATGTACTCAGCTATTCTATCACAAATTGAGAAACTCCCCTCTAGGCGATGACTGACTACGCTATACTATACAGATGATAGAACGCTACGCCTTATATGAAATAGATAAATTACGTGACCGATTCGATTTGGCCGACGGCGTTCCAAAAGGTGTGAAAAAACGCTACAATATTCTGCCAGCTCAGCAGGTCCCTGTCATTTTGCAGCGTGACGGCACTCGGGTAATGGAGGTGATGCGATGGGGATTCGTATCGCAAAACGCCAAAGACACAAACTCCATTTTTCGCTACAAAACGTTCGTTGCACGTACTGAAGATATCTTTAAGACGGTTATGTGGAGTCGATCGATTAGCTCGCGGCGCTGCCTGGTGCCGGCCAATGGCTTCTACGTTTGGTCAAAGTCTGCAGATGCAAAAGTGCCGTACTATATCCAGGTCAAAGACCGCCCGCTCGTCGCACTTGCTGGTATCTATAGTAGCTGGACCGATAGCGACGGCGTAGAGTCTGGCATGGTCTCGATCATTACTACCCGCGCCAATGCCGATGTGAGTAGCGTCACCGAGCGTCTCCCTATTATCATTCAACCAGACAAAGAAGATTTGTGGCTCAACGCTGATGGCGATGATGTTTCGTCATTATATGACATCATGCGAGTGGCGCCGCACCAATCACTAATAGCCCACCAAGTGGGCGATGCTGTTTTTTCGAAAAAAGCCGATGGTCCCGAGCTTATCCGGGAAGTGTAGCAGCCGCTTCGAACCAAAAAACCCGCTTACGTAAAAGCGGGCGTTTTGTTACTGCACAAAGGTACGAGGCATTATCATGAGAATGCCTATCACTCGTTTTGGTCTGTACAGTGACCAAAAACAAACATTTTTCTTTTTGAAGAGTCGAAATCCATCTGTTACGATTCATGTGCCATGGCATTACTTGCCTTCGTCTGGTCAGATGAACGCCCGGGTTTAATGGGTAGAGTTCTGTAGTATCTTATAGGTACTCGTTATGAATACAGAAGAGAAACGATTGTTACTATTAAATATAGCACACATTTTTGTTTTTGTCAATAGAAGATACATTTTAATTGACCCATGCCATCTTGTCAGTTATAAGAGTGAACTTTTTGAGATACTAGTCGAGGCGCACCTCGCATCGCGTAAACGCACTAGTAGGGATTGTGTACTCTGTAATAAATGCTGCCAATATATTGAGCTAGGCGACGGAATTATAAAAATCTTACGTATCTCTACAGTAAAGTATTTTTATCTAGTCTATTTATGGTGTGTAAGATTTTATCAATTAGAAGAATTTGCTTAAGTGAGCGTGCTTCAGAGCTATAATTTGCATTCTCACCGTGTAAGATAGATCCTCGATTATTTAACTTGCTAAGCCTGTATATCTCCGGGTCATGATATCTTTGAAACTCTCGAAGCTTCTTGCCCGCATACAGTATATTTTTGAAATAATGATAAACAGGATAAAGACTAAAATAAATATTAGCAGGCACTTTTGTGTAATCGTCTCTTTTGAAATGATAGGCAAAATTAATTTGTTGAATTGCAGCTATCCTTTCGCGTGTTGTATACTCAAGATCGATTTCTCCCTTCTTAGGAAAAATAGCATGGTGAAAATAATCAATCTGTATCATGGCTACAGGTATAGATAAGGAGTACCGCGTGTCTATATGTGCTGCAATGATATCGGCTAGTATTTTCTTACGACCCGGCCTTAAGAAATCATAAGACTGCCACCGTTTATGCATGTCGCGCAGTAAAGCGTAGTCGTTACGCCGGCACTCTTTGGTAACTAGTTTCGTAAAAGCTTTTGTCTTGCCCTCGTTTACAAGCGCTTCATGAACAATCTCTGAGGGTAAATCATCAACAATATAGTTTGGATACCACCAGCCGGTTTTTATATTTAGCGCGTGCTCTTCAAGCGTGTTCCGAATTAGTTTTACAAGTGGCTTTATAGATTCCGAGATGCCTGCCGTCAACTTCTCAATGTGTGGACGTAGACCTTCAGTAACTAGTTTCGCGGTTTTACGTAGCGATTCCATTGCTGAATTAAAATCCGAATCTGCCATGCTAAAGTATTTTAGTTTTTATCCAACTCTTCAAACTTCGCTTGCATTGTCGGGTTCCCACGAGTTAATTTTTTAATGGTAAGATCTTGGGCTTTATCATTTGCGAGGCGCAGGTTATTTTCAGATGAAAGCAGTGCGGCTTTTGTTTTTTCGAGCTGTTTGATGGTCTTATCTATCCCGTCAATTGCGTCGGTAAACTTGCGGATGGCAAGATCGTAATTACGAGCAAAGCCGTCCTTGAACTGCTCCATATTTTCTTCAAAGTGCGTGATATCGATATTCTGCGCGCGCACCACTGCAAGTTCATTCTTGTACTTTAGCGAGTTAAGCGCGGCATTGCGTAGTACTGAAATGATTGGGATGAAGAATTGTGGCCGGATTACATACATCTTTGGATGCTTATGGCTCATATCGACTATGCCGCCGTTGTATAGTTCATTGTCAGCTTCGAGCATCGAGACAAGTACAGCGTACTCACATTTCTTCTTCTTACGATCGGCGTCTAGCTTTGCCAAGAAGTCTTCATTTTTGTGTTTAGTCGCTGTTTCGTCACCCTCGTTCTTCATTTCGAACATAATGCTAATGATTTCTGTGCCGTTTTCGTCAGTTTCGCGGTATATGTAATCGCCTTTAGTTCCATCGCTTGCATCGTTATCTTTCTCAAAATATGCGTTCTGGAATGCAGTTGCACGCAGGCGGTTGAACTCATATTCGCAGTGCTGTTCAAGTGTTTCGCCGACCATTTTGGTCGATAGCTTTGCCTTCATGTCTTTATAGTAGGCAATCATCTCATCTTTCGACTTCAGCTCACTCTCGTACTTTTCTTTGAGTGATGAGGCCAGAAGCTTCTGCTCGGTATCTTTGCTTTCGAGCTTATTGGCGAGTTTGTCACGCTCTTTTTCGAGCTTGTTGACGGCCTCGGTAAGGGCGAGCTTCTTTTCTGTCTCAGACGATTCGAGCTTCGACTGCAGCTTTGCAATCTCCGCATCTTTTGTTGCTTGCGTTTCGGATAACTCTTTTTGCAGCTTTACAAATTCTGTGTGCAGCTCGCTCTTGGTCTTTTCCTGCGCCCGCTCAACAGCGCTAACCTTCTCTTTTTCTGCTGATTCCAGTCGTTCGTGCAAAGCCTGCTCGAACTCACGGTCACGAACCTGCTTTAAGATGTCAGCATAGCCCGCATCATCAATCTTGAAGGCTTTTTTACAGTGTGGACATACAACTTCATTCATTCAGGTTATTATAACCCATCAGGACTCGGTCCTTTTGCTACGTATTGTGTTTTTACAGGGTTCGTATTGATGTAGGAGTTAAGTCCAGAGCCAGCAAGAGCAAGTTGCTTCATGTGGTCTATCGTAGCTTGGCCTGATGCAGCATAAGTATATTTGTAGTACATAGGCCCGCTATATTTGCTAGCAGCAAACCCTACGATGATTTGGTCATCCCCAATTTGGTAGCTTGCCACATTCGACTGACCACTTAGATTTTTATATGATTCCATATTTTTGTCCTCCACCGGTGTTTATTCCTTGAGTGCCGCCACCACACGTATCACTGGTTTGATTATGCGACTGCTCTACTAAATTTGCAATAGTAGCTATTAGGTTTTATAAAAAGCTTATGCTTATTTCTGTCGTTTCCTGCCAGGATTCGGTTAAAATACACCCTCTCCTCTCCAATGATTATGTTTGGAGAAAATTCCTAATCTCAGCTAAAGCTTCTTCCTGCGTACGTTTGCGCAAGATGTCTTTTTCCCAAATCCGTAGTATACACCAACCTGCATCGGTTAACGCTTTTTCCTGCTCTTTATCACGTTCCATATTGCGCAGAATCTTTTTGGTCCAAAAATCATTGGCCCCCCGCTCCATTACGCGATCGATTGTTTTTCCATGCCAAAAATCCCCGTCAATGAACACAGCTTTTTTCTTGCGAGGTAGTGCAATATCGGGACTGCCGGGTGCATGTTTATAATGTTTTTGAAAATAAACACCTTGCTTTCGCAAATATTTAAATGTCAGCAGCTCGGCTTTCGTATTCTTGCCTCGAATTTTGCTCATTTGAATACTGCGTTGCTCTGGCATCAGGAAATCCGCCATAGCCTACATTTTCTTAAGTAATGCTTCGCCGACTTTCGTTATGGCTCCAACAACAAGGGCATTTCCACAGATGAATGCACGGCGCATATCAGATACTCCGTCCAGCTCTGTATGATTATCCGGGAACATATCAAGCCTCTCAAGCTCTACAGGCGTCAAGCGACGATAATGACCACTTTTGGTCTTTATGACATGCTTGAAGCGAGATGCGCCGCTGCCACCCTCCCCGGTAATAATCGTCCTTGATGGTTTTGCTGGGTCATCAGGAAACGTCATTGGTCCTTCGCTGTAATAATAAACATGGCCTGTTGACGTCGTACGCTCTTCCTTCTTTGCACCTTTCAGATATTCCCACTTCGGTAGCTCGGATTCGGGTATAAAGAATTCTTCTGGGATTTCATCATCTTTTTGCAAGATGTCCTGAAGCTTTGCTCGCGGTCCGTCGTACTGCGATTCAAGTCGGCTTGTATGTGCTTTCCGGTCAATCATCACCCCACTGTTTTCGAAGGGACTTATTTTCGGTGCATGGTCGGAAAAGTCTTCGGTTATTTTCTCAAGAGGACCATCTAAATTGATTTCATTAACTGGAGGTTGACCCTGCGCTACAGGAAATGCGTCGGCAAGCGTGCCGTCGCGCATTAGCCAGTCGCGCGCGTCCTTTAGTTTAGATATGGAGTCATATGCTTTCGTACCCTTTTTATATCCAACGATGAAGATGCGTCGTCGTCGTTGTGCGAATCCGTAGTCGGCGGCATTGATGACACGCCACTCAATCGCATAGCCGAGATCAGATAGAGCTGCAAGCATGACGGCAAAGTCGCGGCCACGCTGTTTTACCGGTGACTTGAGTAGGCGGTCTACATTCTCGAGAAAAAGATAATCTGGGGCATCCGCGCCTTTATTACGCAGAATCGAGTAAATTGACCAGAAGAGAACGCCCTTTTTCCCCATCAGGCCTTTTGAACGTTTGAGCGTACTGGCGACTGAGTAGTCTTGGCACGGGAATCCGCCTACCAGTAAATCGTGATTTGGTATGCTTTCGAATGTGTTTTCAATTACAGTCTCGATGTTCTCATTGCTAAAACCATCCTTGCCAAACCGCGCGGCATATACCTCGGCTGCGTGTTGCTTTACCGTAGAAGGCTCCCACTGGCTAGCCCAAACTGTCTCATATTTACATTTGTCACTACTCGCCGCATCTAGGCCTAGACGAAACCCGCCAACTCCTGCAAACAACTCAACTACCCTAATCTTTTTCATAACTGTTCTTAATTGTATCAGGTAGTATCTGTTCGATCAACCCTTTGGTACAATAATAGCAATGAGTGGCCTCCCCTACGACATAACATCATCCGACTCTATAAAGAAATATGCCGATAATCTCGTGGGTCACTCTTTGGCGCAGGTGGTCAATGAACTACCGCTAGATGCTTATAAATTGACCAACAAAGGTCGCCTTGGCAGTATGGTCGAAGAATATTTCTTTAGGTATGTTCCTGGTGCGGACACTGATCATAATCCAGACTTCCGAGAGGCTGGCATGGAATTGAAAGTCACCGGAGTTGTTCCAAGGTCGCCATCAGAAGATTTCAAGGCCTCGTATAAAGCGAAGGAACGCCTAGTGCTTACGATGATTAGCTATATTGCTCTTGCGGACGAGTCTTGGGAAGCAAGCTCCGTGTTGAAGAAGTGTCGACTTATGCTGATTCTATTCTATCTATACGAGAAAGACATCTCAGTCTCTGATTTGAAGTTTGTCTTACCGCCTCTCAAATGGGAGTTTCCAGCGGAAGATTTAGAAGTCATACGGAAGGATTGGTATACGATCCAGCAAAAAGTTCTTGACGGAAAAGCGCATGAGCTTTCGGAAGGAGACACTTTCTATCTTGCAGCATGTCGAAAAGGCAGCGGCGGTGAGAAAGAGCGTCTTAGGGAGCAGCCTTACTCTGACATTAAAGCTAAAGCTCGTGCATTTTCGCTGAAGCCCAGCTATGTCAATGTCATGATTGAAGCAGCGCATAGTGAAACCGTAAGTAAAACACTCCTCGAATCAACCGTGGATGCGGAAAGAGGTATAGAGGAAATCGTTCGTGAGAAATTCAAGCCATTCATGGGTTATGATGTCAGTGAGCTTATTGTACGTTTTGGTCTATCCGACCAAAATCTTAAGGCGAAAGGTTTGTTCCATGCACTCGCCATGAGAATTCTTGGCACTAAGAAAAAACACCTGCCGGAATTCGAAAAGGCAGGCATCATACTCAAGACTATAAGACTAAAGGCTAACGGCAGCTCAAAAGAATCCATGTCTTTCCCGAATTTCGATTTTATCAAATTGGCGGAACAAAACTGGGAAGAGTCGGACTTGTATGATATCTTGAATCAAAAATTCCTATTTATTATCTTTCAGTATGATGAAAATGATACTTTGCGCTTTAAGAAAATCATGTTTTGGAACATGCCTTATAGTGACCGCCTAGCTGCGCGTACTGCATGGATAAGAACCCAACAAGCAATTATTCACTCAAAACCAAGTAATTTTCCAAAAGTATCGAATAGTCCTGTCGTGCATGTGCGCCCGCATGGACGCAATGCACTGGACGTCTTAGAATTACCTGACGGCTCTGTCTTTCCCAAGCAGTGTTTTTGGCTAAATGCCGGTTATATTGCCGACCAAGTCCGCTAGTCGAGGATACTCTTATGCGCTTTGGAGGTAACGACAATATGATCCTTGAGGAAAATCCCAAGGAGTTCTCCTGCTTCGCGCAGCCTCTCACTAACTTTATTATCAGCATCGGACGGTAGTAAGCCTCCGCTCGGGTGATTGTGGGCAACGATAATCAATGCAGCGCGGTCTGTGATAGCTTCGGCAAAAACTTCACGCGGGTGGACGAGGCTCGCCGTAAGAGTCCCAATGGTGATGATGCGTTTGGCGATGAGGCGATTGGCACCATCGAGCGTGAGGCATACGAAGTATTCCTGCTTCTTATCGCGAATGTCGGCAAGTTGTTCCACGGCTTTCTCTGGCGTGTCAATAATCGGGCGTTCACTCACCTCGAATTGCCGGCGCCATAATTCAAAACCCGCCATGATAGTGGCGGATTTCGCAGGGCCGAGGCTTTTGACGGTAAGCAAGTCTTCGTAAGCGAGCGCGCTCCCCTTCTCTTTGATCAATTTCTGTACGTCACGGGCAATTTTGGTGACATCGGCCTGTGCTGTGCCGCTGCCGATGATTGCCATCAGGAGCTCGTAGTCGCTCAGGCTCGCAGCACCACGATCTTGTAGTTTCTCTCGTGGCCGAAGATCCTTGCGCCGATCCGACATTTTCATGCCTGTAGTATATTACACGTTGTATAAATACAGGAAATTAAATATAACTATGAATTATTTTTTTCGAAAACATCAATTGCTTGAGCCATGCTGCGCACGTCATGAAGAGCGTTGTGTACGTGCCCCGATAAATCTAGCCCGGCAGCTTTATAGAGCGTGCCGCTACTGTACGAATCTGGGTCGATACCCCAGTTCGGGAGGAGTGCTTTTACTCGAGTGAATTGTTCAGAGAACGGCCATTTTAAGCCGATATAATCACAGTTTTGGCGCAAGACCTCTTCGTCTTTGTCGAAAGTATAAATAGGAGTGTCTCCGCAAAAATCCGCAAAGCGCGTGAGTGACTCGATGAATGAAACGCCATTTTCATCAACAGCCTGTTGGGTGATGCCGGTGAGTTCAATAAAAAATTCGGGTAACACCTTTTCGTAAGTCGGCCTTACAAGCTGATCGAAGTGACCAAGCTCTTTGCCGGTCTCGGTGTCGAAGATGATCGCAGCGATCTGTACGATTTGACGCTGATCTGCCGAGGTCGGTCGCGGCGTGCCTTTTAGCATGCCAGGGTAGCAATATTCGGTGTCGAGGTATATACGCTTCATGAAGCAAGTATATCACTCACGTCGAGGAGAAGGATTTGCTACAATAGCTATGTAGGCAAAGGAGATTATCTACACATCATGAAAAGCTAGCATTCATCCGAACCCTCTAAAAACGCCAAACCTAAACAAAAGGATGTTTATATGGCCAAAAGTCAAGATAAGCGCAGAGAACCCAAGAAAAAGAAAGCAGAAAAGTAAACCCCCTTCCCCGCCAGCTCGCCTACGACTGGCGGGTATTTTGTATGCCTTAAAAAGTTCGGGTGAGTTCTAATTCCCTGCTCTCCCCGAGAGAATCATCAAACGGTCCGTGCTCGTATGGCATAAAGTAACCTGTCCGAATGTCGAAATCTTTATCTCTAATACCCAGGGTATTTATTGGTCGCCACATGTGGTCTATGGTCATGATACTGCTAGCTGGTTCGCCGGTAGGACGAAGATCTTGGTCGACGAATATCAGAGTAAAGCTCGTATCGCCGAGAGCTCTACGAAGCTTGTTGATAAAGACCGGCGCCAGGTACGCATCGGGGTTATCTGAGCCCTCGCAGCGTAGCATTAAGTTTACAAGAGGCGTGTCGTTTAAATCCTCCGACTTCATGCGTGAAGGTAGGTTAGCCTCGTACTCCGCTAGGCTCCGCTCCGTTGAATACCAACTCATGCTCCATAGAATAAAATCGATGCTTTCAAAACACAAGCATAAGAAACATCATTACTATTGCAAAATTATTACGAAAATGGTATAATAGCCAGATTATGGAGCAATCGAAAAATTCGAACAAGTGCACAACGTGCCCGCGAGAAGCTAGTCACCAGTTTCTTCGTGGTGTTCTGGAACAGGTGCGAGAAAAATTTACTGAAGGTAGCCAGGCATTCCTTGATGAGAATGAAGCGCGTGAATTTGCTGCGGCACTACATTCATTTGGTATACTCGATGATCCCACTGACGTACAGGCAGTCCGAACAATGGCGATGGAAGGATTTGAGCTGTTTGATCATCTAGAGAAGTTGCTTGAGGAAGAACGAAGCGAAGAGACACGATTCTGTATAGGCGCGTTAAAGATGCGTGCACGTGACGAGCGTACGCAGTACGACGTGACCTTATGTCGATCTCCGAAGAGCCCCGCTAGCGGTAATCTTGAGCAAGCTATCGTGACTCGAAAATCTATAGTTTAGTGCGTCGGCTTGACTCAAGCGACACTACTCTTCTTCGTCTGTCAGGCGTATTATCCAGTCGAAACCTTCGGATGTGCTTGGGTGCTGGCTACTCAAGGAGGCATGCATTGAGGTGATGGTCTGTAGGCTTACGCGCGCAATGCTATTACGTCTGGAGTTTCGAGCAATTGCAACTTCTTGGGGCGTATCCATCCAGATCGCGCCAATAGTACGGGCGCCCAATGAGCGATAGAGTGCGATGTCTTGCTCTCTGAACTCTGGGTGACAATTCGGACTGTCAATTAAAGCAACGCCACCACGTACAATATGTGTCGAGACTTCGGTTGCAACCTGATGATTCAACCGATCTACCGCACCGGCACTCCATCCTAGTGACAATATTTGATTTCGATGTCTGTCAACATCAACCGGCGTCGTATCTAACTCCCTTGCTACACTTTTAAGCAGGGTCGATTTTCCACTTCCTGGTATACCTATACCGAATACAACTACTGGTGGAGCAGACGAAACTATTTCGGTGGTTACTTTTTGAAGAGTTTCTTGGGGATACATTATTCTTTATTATAACACAATTACTTAATAAAGTAAATGTTATGCTAATTAGATAACGAATGTACGTCACCCCTACTATCGTCACCGGCCGGGTTTATACTGAATTCAACCTGGCCATAGCGCGCGAATGGCTCGCCGTAGTACTGCGCCCATTCTTTGTCGCCATAGGAGAAGTGCCACCACTCGCCGTCATAAGGCGCGAAGTCAGCAGCAATCATGGCGCTGCGTAGCAGTATACGATTGCGGCGTGCCTTTTTGCTGACATAGGGTGAAAATGTATACGAATCAGGCACAAATTCCCATATGTCTGTACCGAAGTTAAGCGGCTTATCGCGCTTAACTATACGAATATCGACTGCCGCACCTGCTGGGTGTCCTGCTACTTCTGGCATGGCAACGAGGCGGTGCGTTGCCGCTAGCAGTTCCTCGCCGCTATACCTTTCGCTCAGAAGCGCCTTTTGCTTCTCAAAGTTTTGTCGTTGGATTTCAAGCGCTCGGTAGCCGTAGCAAACCTCGAGCTTTAGCTTGTCGTCTCTGATAGCTAGTAGTGCCGCTGCTATACCGAGTTGGCGCGCAACACCCCTTCGTACATAGACCTGCTCGCCAGTATAGGGTAGCATTTCTTTCCGGTATTGCGTAGAGGTGAGATTCGGCGTCTCAGGCACAGGCACGAGTGGCTCATCATTTTCATTACACCATTTGTTTGCATAATCTGTATAGTCAAGCATCTCGCCACGAAGCTGTTGGTATACCTGTTCTTTGTCAGGCTGGTTTCTTTTCCATATCATAAGTAATCCATATTCTTTTAGTAATAGTAATAAGAAAAACGCCAGCTCGTGCTGACGTTTATACTAATGAAATGAAATCGAATTTAAGCACGAGCTGGCAGAAGATGCTCGTGGTGTGCGTTACGTAGAATGCTTGGCCGTGTAAATACCATACGATTACTATAGCATAAACTCGATAAAATACCACTACACTAAAAAGCAATTACGCCCACCCATGAACCGGTGGGCGTAATTGCTCCGAGGTGGTTCATGGATGAGCGAGAGAGACGAAGCTGTTGACGGCTGTGGTCAGCAGAACCACCGCCACGCAGCAGAGAGCGAAGAGCAGGAAGACCGCGCCGACCACCTTGATGGCGCCCCAGTAGCCCTCGAAGTCAGCTGAGTTGACCATGCCGATGGTTGGCGTGCTGCTCTGCGCGTCGACGTCCAGGTGGGACGCTGGCTGCGCTGCAGTGACGATAGTACTGCGGATGCCGAGCAGCCGGCAGGATGCTTCGTACCTCATCGTGTCGTCGGGTGTGGCGAGGCCACGCTCGAGCTTCGTCTGGTATGCCAGGATTTCATCCATGGCATTTCCTTCTTGTACGCCAGGACGGCGTGTGCGGAACATGTCCACTCCTTCGTCTAGAGCGATTAAGAACAAGTAAACTATATCACTTTTGCGCATTTTATGCAATTGACGCCTTAAGATAGTATCGAGTGGTGAGCGGGCACGTGATTAGGGTATACTGGAAAAATGACTAAGAAACATTTTAGATATCTCGACATTATTATCGCTCTTTTTGCGGCGATGCTCCTTATTTCGAACTTGGCGGCGACGAAGCTGGTTGCGTTTGGTCCGATTATCACCGATGGTGGGGCGATTCTCTTCCCTCTCATATACATATTTGGCGACGTGCTGACCGAAGTCTACGGCTACAAGCACGCCCGCCGCGCGATTTGGATCGGCTTTACAGTGATGGTA
>Ga0172380_10008046_pt1 | contig 11686 bp, 12 predicted proteins | sample Leawe162metaG_FD_119747 | JGI IMG/M metagenome (GOLD analysis project Ga0172380, IMG submission 119747) | Leachate microbial communities from a municipal landfill in Southern Ontario, Canada - Leachate well 162 metaG | ecosystem: Engineered > Solid waste > Landfill > Unclassified | place... | reverse complement strand
CCCAAGGTACTTAAAGGGGATCCTTACCGCTTAATCCAGATTTTACTGAATCTGACAGGTAATGCAATTAAGTTCACAGCGAAAGGTTTTGTGGAAATCGCCATTAAATTAAGCGATAAACAAACCAATGGGGAGGTTAATTTGTGTATAGAAGTCATTGACACAGGAATTGGAATTCCAGACCGTAAGCTGAGTACAATATTTGAATCATTCACACAGGCGTATACAGATACAACCCGTTTATTCGGGGGAACAGGTTTAGGATTGGCCATCACCCAGAATCTGATTCGATTACAAGGAGGTGAAATTCAGGTAAAAAGTGAAGTTGGCAAAGGCTCTGTATTTACAGTAATTATGAGTTTTAAAGAGGGAGAACAAGCTGGAATCAGCAACGAGCATCAATCAAGTATGGAAGAAAAGAATCTAAATGGCATGCGCATACTGGTAGTAGAGGACAACAAAATGAACCAGTTTGTCGCTAAACAAATTCTGCAACGTTGGAAAGCAGAAGTATCACTCGCCGAAAACGGAGAAGTAGCCTTGGAACTACTCGAAAATGCAGATTTTGATTTGGTATTTATGGACCTTCAAATGCCGGTCATGGGCGGCTTTGAGACTACCGGTATATTACGTTCGGGCGAACGTGCCAGCCGCAATCAACACGTCCCCATTATGGCGCTCACTGCGGATGCTTTTTTTGAAACACGTCAAAAAGTAGCCAGTTGCGGCATGAATGATTTTGTGACCAAACCCTTCGATCAGGATGAGCTGTATGCGAAAATTCTGCGCATAACTAAAGCTGTTTAGGCTTTCTGCAACAATATATAACGAAATGCACCCCCCAAAGCTGCCGCTTTGTTGTGGATGAGCTGCAATTTTGTTGTTGCCTGAATGGGTGAAAATTTCCGATTAATATCCGAAAAGAGCAGGCTTGTTAACGTGCCCAGTATTTTCCTGCCTACCGAAGCAGTGCTTGCTTCGGGAAGAAATTTGTCAAAAATTACAATACGACCACCCGGCTTGAGTACTCTTTCGGCTTCTTTCAGGCAACGTACAGGGTCTGGAATAACAGCCACAATTAAATGGAGAATAACTGCATCGAAGCTGGCATCGGCATAGGCAAGTTGCTGGCCATCCATTCGTTCTACCTTTATGTTAGACCGCTGCCGGGCGCGTAGCTGCATCAGGCTAAGCATGGCTGGTGTGAGGTCGGTTGCCGTAATCTGCACGTCTTTTGGCAGATATTTGAGGTCGAGTCCGGTACCGGCACCTACCAGAAGTACACTTTCGCCGCCTTGTAAGGCTAGCTGGGCTATCGATTGTTGTCTATAACTGGCGAAAAGGCCGGCTACCAGGTCGTAAATGGGGGTATAGAGGCTATACCGCATAATATTCCAACGATTGGCCAACATCATAAGCGCGGATAATACTGATTAATTGTAATCAGGAGCAAGCCACCTACCACAAAAAAAACACCCAAATATAGTTGCTGATATGCCAGGAAGGGGCTCACGAGTATGGCCAATACGCCAATTAAAAAGACCAAATCTTTTCGAATATTTGTGCGAATACCGGAAGTGGTGACGTTTTTCTGATCGCTGAGCAGCCACTTCAGCATATCGAAATCCATGGCTATCAGATAAATATTCATGAGCAGGAGGGCGGTCAATACATAAGGTGTGCCCTGCCAGTTTTGTGAAATGGTTACCATTAAAATGTTGAGCAACATGGGTACCAACATGATGGCAGCAATACGCGCAAAACGTTGTGTCATCAGCAATAAACCAATGATAATCTGCGACCAGGCGATAAATGTGGCAAAAATGCCCAGCTGGTATTTTTCCAATTGTTCGATGAGCCAAACAGGGCCAATCAGACCTGGAAAATGGTGGTCGGGCCAAATTTTGCCCATACCCGCTGTAAAGAAGATGGCCCCAAGGAATAAACGTGTTGGTATTACTCCCCAGGCCAATAGACGTCTCATCGCCGACTTATTTTTACTTCAATATGTGCTGCCAGATATCGTTGCCAAAGGCAAAGACCATGAGTGAGATGAGTATGACCATACCCACATATTGGGCAACCACCAGAACCTTATCGGGTAATGGCCGGCGTAAAACCATCTCAAACAATAAGAAAACAACATGACCGCCATCTAAGGCCGGTATAGGCAGGAGATTCATGAAGGCCAGTATCATGGATAACAAACCGGTGGTCATCCAGAAACGGTACCAGTCCCATTCACCGCCATACATTTTTTTAGCGATGGCAATGGGGCCTCCTAATGATTTTTCGACCGGAATATCGCCGGAGAAAATTTTCCCAAAACCCTTGAGGTTATCGGTAATTACCTTCCAGGCCATAATTGCACCTGCAGGTATACTTTCTAAAAAGCTGTATTGTGTATAGCCGGTAACCAATTCCTCGGTAACCGGGAAGAAGCCGAGGGTACCTGCTTCTGTAATTGTAGCTGTAAGTAACAACGTATCCGTACCTCTGCCGATGCTCAGCTCCGTTTTTTTACCGGCATTTTTCAATAGGGCGTCCTGTAGCTCGTTAAAGTAAACGATAGGTTCGGTTCCCACGCTTAGAATTCGGTCACCTTCGGTCAATCCTGCTTCGTGGGCAGGCATTCCTTTAGAAACTTCGCCAACTGTGAAAGGGAGCCGGGGACGGACGAACAAACTTTTGTCTTCTTCTAACAAACGAGCTGTGAAGTCGCGGGGGATTACTATTTCTTCGGTACTGCCGTTGCGGTCTACCTGTAAAACCACATCGTTACCCAGTAATACATTACTACTAACAATCTCGTCAAAACGTGTAACTGGCTTACCATTAATGGCGACGAACTTGTCGCCGTTCCGCAAACCTATTTCCTGAGCTACAGGCGATGCTACTATGCCATATTTAAGGGCTTCGTTGGGGATGTATTTTTCACCCCAATACATGAGCATGCCGGCGAAAATGATGACACCGAGAATGGCATTCACTGTAACGCCTCCTAACATAACAATCAATCGTTGCCAGGCTGGTTTGGTGCGAAACTCCCAGGGCTCAGGTGCAGCATTGAGTTGACCTGTATCCATGGATTCGTCGACCATTCCGGCAATTTTTACGTAGCCGCCAAGTGGCAACCAGCCTATGCCATATTCAGTGTCGCCAAGCTTAAAGCTGAAAAGTTTGAATCCCCAGGCATCAAAAAAGATGTAGAACTTTTCAACGCGGATACCAAATGCGCGGGCGGCCATAAAGTGACCAAGTTCATGTAAAAATACGAGCAGGGAAAGGCCCAGTATTAACTGGGAAATCATGATCAAAACTGTCATCAGCTACTTTTAAAAGATAACGAAACGATAGGTTGGGAAGTTTCGTGTGCTCAAAAATAGCGAGCTTTTACCTATTAAAGTGTATCAGCCTCAGTTTTCGTAGACATACACGGTCATATAGGCTTCAGCGGACTGTGTACGACCTCTGGCTTCAAGTTTTACCACATGTTTGCCTGGACGAGAGAAACGGAACTTTACGCTCTCACGGGTTATCACAACACCATCATTATTGCCAACAGCATTGTTCTCGAAGCGCCATACAAATGCCTCTGCATTCTGACTGCAATTGGCATGAAAGTGAATTTCTTCATTAACGCTGAATCGATCTGTCTTTTTATCAGTAGTAATGCAGGCTTCCGGTGTTTTGGTACAGGAGGTAGCCGTAAATAACGCAAGTGCTGAGAAGCAAACTAAATGAAGTAAGGTTTTTTTCATGACAATCTTTTTAGTGCTATTGGCAGTGGCAAGTTATCCACCTTTTGCAATTCTTACGAAGTTTGGCACGACTTGGATTTAAATTTCCTGAAAATTTAAAATGAACACGGTTCAATTTCGACTACAACTTGCTGATTTAGAGAAAATAGGCTCAATTTGCAATAAGTATAGTTGAGTGAAAATTTAAAGTTTCTGAATGGATAGCAAATATGATTCGACTATTGCTTTGGTTTCTTTAATAGACAAAAGGCAAATATTTCCAAAAATGAGAATATGAAAACTCAAAATTGGAAATATTTGCCTGTGTGTTTTTGATGCTGTTGTCTAAAAAGTGGTGCTTTTTATGGATACCTACGCGACTAGGATTTGTTTGGATTTGATCAGTTAGAAAATTTATATGTGTAGCGTAGATGGCTGGAGTGACTAATCAAGTTGTGTCCAGGCGAATTGTTTTTGAAGCTCATTCTGCAAATCATCTTGAAAATCAATTTGAGGAGTGCAAAGCGCACAAACTGAAGGACCGCTGTGTTGGTCTAGGTTTTCGATGTTGCTATCGATGTGAAGGCACCCATTTCCAGTTGCCACGGTGCATGAAGTTCCTGCTATAAGAAGTAGGCCGGCAAGTAGCGTGAGGAGGAAATGAGATTTTTTCATGGTGGTGGTGCTCTTTGTGTGCATTTCAAAGGTACGATACTTTTTTATATCTCAAAAGTTTGGCACGATAAAAATGAACTTAGGATTCTATTTTGTGGAGCAAGATCGGCTGTAGATTACATAAGTAACTGTAAATAAGTGCTTAATGAATAAATTGAATAAATCAATGTGTCTAAATATTAAAATAATTGACCTTTTATTGCAAGTCTAGAATGGCATATTTAGAAGGTTTTGTCAAAGATTTCCCAAAATTGTACCTTATCGGGAAGATTTTGACTCAAAAATGGAATCAAAATGGGAAGGCTACAAAGCGGAATAGTAGAATAGAAAAAAAAAATTGCTCGTAATGCAAATAAAAAAGCCCGTGATTCGGCAGAATCACGGGCGTAGAAGAGGAGGCCTTAAGTCTTACTTGGCTGTATTTGGTGCAACTACCTCAACGATCATACTGATTAAATCAGATTGTTGATCGTTGCCCACCCGAAGTTTAACTTCATAAGTGCCGGTTTTTTCGAATTTAAGCTGTACTGTAGGGGTATTGAAGGTTTGATATTCTCCCGGTTTTCCAATCATCCATTGATAAGCTGCTGCATTTTTACTGCAGCTCGCCTGAAACTGGACTTCTTCGTTTGAATAAAAGGTGGTTACCCGCTGTTGAATGGAAATACATGCTTCCGGTTGCTCCTTACTGCACGAAACAAATCCGAGAGCAAGTGAAAGTATACAGAAGGAATAAAATCTCCGAATCATGCAGGTTTAGCTTGATAATCAAAGATTCATTTCTATTCTCTCCCGAAAGATTTTTATCGACCAATGCAGTGGATTTGTCGATGAATTCAGCTACTTCGCTGCTCCTGTTTTGCTCGCCTGAAATGCTGCTTTGCCGATAGCATTATCAGCACCTTATATTTAGCGCTATTATTGATTAAGTTTATCCTGAAAAAAGCAACATATGAAAGCCATCAATACCGGACGTTTATTGGGAATGCTCTGGTTCCGATTGAACCGCAGATTATCCACGAATTTGAAAGCAGCCGGATTTGACATAACAGCCGACCAGTTGCGGTTATTGGCGCAGTTGGCAGAAAATGAAAGCTGCAATCAGCTATTTCTTGCTAAACAATTGGGCAGAGGCCGCTCTGCCATTACACGAATGGTGCAACAGCTTGAGTCCAAAGGCTGGGTAAGCCGAAAAGCAGATAAAGAAGACAAACGGGCGTATACAGTAGTATTAACTGAAAAGGGCAATGAGATGCAGGAGTCGGCTGCCGTGATTGGACAGCAAACCCTGGATGAGCTGTGGGCAGGCTTTAGAAATGAAGAGAAAGACCAGTGTTCCGATTATCTCTTTCGTATGGCGCAGAATGTACGCTAATCAAATACCGCCAAGTTAAACTTCGTGTTTGTTTAAAGGTGTTATGCGATTCTTCACAAGGTGCGGATCAGTTGGAGGGTTTTTAAATCGTATATACGAATCTCCTTTTTATCCGTCTTGTCATATTTGTTATTCTCGTTCGAATCGATGTTTCCATGAATTACAATCCGCCCGGTCAAACGATTAACTACCCAACTACTAACAAAAAAGCTGTTTTCAGTTAATTGCGTTTTTGATTGACCGTCGGTTGATAAGACAAAAATTTGCGTTGGATCAGACCAGTCAATGCCGTTTTTTTCGTTCATGTCAACTGTTTTGCCTTCAACCAGGATGAGATTAATTGCTAAACTGTCGAGTTTAATCTGTTCCAGTCTTCCAAATTCCGCTTCATTCGGGAAGTCTACCCGGTTGGTATCGCCGGTTGTTGTATTTATGAATAAAAAGTATTTGTAATTCGCCTCCTGACTTTTACCCCAGTTTCTTACTGAAACAATTACATAACTTGTTCCAGCTACTTCGGTCAGATTAGAAACGTTGTAACTCAACTTGCTCTGTCCATAAACATGAATGGTCAAGGTTGTGAGGACGAGGAAAAACAGACTTTTCATGAATTCAGTTAAAAAGGTTGGTACCAACAGTAACGTTAACCAACAACTTAATTATCTGTCAACAAATGTTTTTTTTCAAACCAAAAAGTGCCAAAGGGCAATAAACTCATCACTGCAGCTAAAAATGCCTTAGTAAACTTCCAGCGTTGCTTTTGCCATACATCAATAAGTGCGATGCCATATAATACAAATAACAGCCCATGTGCCCAACCTACATATTGTACAGCATAAGGCCAGCCGGCACCGTACTTCAGCGGCATGGCAATAAACAGGAGGACTAAAAACGAAATACCTTCGGCACGGGCAATCCAGCGAAAGCGGGCGAGGGGGGTGGTGAAATCCATGCTGCAAAAGAACAAAGCCCTTTTGTCAAATCCCAACTAAATCCGCTGAACAAACGGAAACAGCAGTCGGAGCGATTATTCCGGCCGGCTGAGCAACATTATCTGGCCATCGGGAGCAACCAGCTCGAGCTGATTTCCCAAAAGTTGATACTTAAAGTCACCTTTAGCTAAAAACTGCTGAATAATACGATCCGGACTATCCTGACAAGCCATTTTTGTACTCGCCAACGGGCCTAACTTCATTTGACCAAGTGCGCTATAAAAGGTGCCTGTAAATTGATTACAGCCATCGTTGCCATTTAGCTTGCCAGATTCGGGTATAAGGCTTATTATCGGAATTTTAGCGCCGGCCTGGGTATACACAGGTTTGCCATCTATAGCTCCAATCACCCAGCTGTCCTGTATGCGGTGATCAAAAGAAGGGCTGCCACATCCGGTATAGCTGGTATAATCAAGTTTTACAGCCACCTCAAAGGGGAAGTTTTCACCCGACATTTTATCTATACAAGCCTTTTCCCAAAAACGGACTTCGAGCAAACCACTTTCGGTTTGTAATACATAACGGAAGCCGGCGCCATCGTTGAGCAATATTTTTTCACTGAGTGCGGCTTTTCGTGAATTATTGTTGACGTCGTTGAACTGTATGTTCCCGTCGCTGTGAATGGTCAGGCTCCAGCCTGGCTCATTTCCCATGGCATACCAGCTGATGCCGGCCTTCAATTTCGCGGCATTAATGCTGTCGCGCGGAGAAAAGGCTGGTATAGGTGTAGCGCTGACCGTTTCTTTTTTTGATTTGCAGGAAGCAAATAAGAGAAAGGGTAGCAGGAACAGGGTATAACGCATGAGCATAGATTAACGGTAAGAACGAATTTAACTGCAATCCCGCAGCAAATTGCAAATTAATTCTTCAATTCTCAATTTTAGACCATTGGGTTTTACAATATCCGTATGGCCAGGTAATGGGAGGCAGAGCCGCCTAATACGCACAAATGCCACCAGGCATGTGCGTATGGAATTTTTTTGCTGACGAAAAATAAAGTCCCACCGGTATAGAACAGCCCGCCCAAAGCAACCAGTTCGACACTTTCTGGCGGAACATGGGTGACAAAAGCATCATAAATCACCACCACCATCCAGCCCATCGCGATATAAAAGAGTAAGGAGATTTTAGGAAAACGAAAGCCCAGCGTGGCTTTAAACAATAGCCCGCTGATGGCGAGTCCCCAGATTACCCATAACATCAGTGTACCCAGCGGTCCGGGCAGGGCGGTGGTTAAAAAAGGGGTATAACTGCCAGCAATGAGTACATAAATGCTCATATGATCGATCAGGCGAAGTACTTTTTTATAACGGGGATGCTGAACGGCATGATAAACGGTAGAAGCACTGTACAATAAAACCAGCGAAGCCGCAAATACCAGTTCTCCCAACCAGGCGGCACTGCCGGGTGTATGTGTCGACCATCCAATACCATATATCAGGGCAACAACGCCCAATACGGCTCCTAATCCATGAGTTATGGCATTTATTGGCTCTTCATAAGGACGTAATTGTAGCGGTTGAAGCGACATATTTGTTGGCTGATAGTTTTTGTTTGGTTAGTCCTGTTTGCCTGGCTGTTCGACACGAAAAGCGGGCGGGCTATAATCGGCAGGGAGGTAGCTGGCCGGGACAGTAGTGGTATTGCCATCGCGGGCGGCACGATAATGTGGCGACATGATTTCGATGCCGTTTTCATTAAATACATCTTGGATGTGGGCATGTAAGGCACTATAAATGGCCGGCATTTCAATCGGTTTTTGTGTGAATACATTCAACTGGTAACTCACATAAAAATCATCGAGGCTGGTTTGCAAAACAAATGGAGCGCGGGTAGTTATTATCCCATCGGTCCGTTTAGCGGCATCGAGCAGCATTTCATGCACTTTTTGCCAGGGCACATCATAACCGATGGTCACTGTAGTATAAAGCGCCAGCCCTTCTGCACGGGCGGCTACCGAAAAATTCACGGATTGTCCGGCGAGAACAGCAGCATTGGGAATGGTGATTTCTTCATTTTTAGGCGTTCTGATCCGGGTAATCAGGAGATTTTTTTCAACGACCTCCCCTTTATGCTCACCGAGTTGAATTACATCTCCCACCCGGAAGGGGCGCATATAGGTAATGACCAGGCCAGCTACCATATTGGAGATGGCAGAGGATGATCCTAATGAGAAGAGTATGCCGAGGAAAACAGAAACACCCTGAAATATTTTACTGTCGGAGCCAGGCAAATACGGGAAAATCACCACGATCATAAATGCGTACAATAAAAACCGCACGATATTATAGGTAGGTACTGCCCATTCGTTGAAAAATCCAGGTATGACCAATTCTTCTTTTTCAATTTCATGCGCCAAAAAGCGCAGAAAACGAACCACTGCCCTGGTTACAAAAAAGATAACCGCGATAGTGAACAGATTGGGGATAAATGCCAGAATGGAAAGCACTATGGCTTTAAATGGCGACCAGATATAGCCAAAAAGGAGCTGGGCTAAACCTTCTGTAAATGGGAAAATGCTGAATACGACCGGGAGTAACAGGTAAAAAGAGAGTAAAATCAGGAATATCCGACCTGCTTTGAGCAGCCAGGCCATGGCCAGAGAAGCCCGTTTTTCATCGAATAGCTGGTAATTACCAATACGTAGCCGGGTGAGTATTTTGCTTTGCAGATTGTAAGCGTTGCGTTGAATGGCCCTGTACGCCTTATTAATCCCAATAATTATGGCCGAAAAAACGGCAATAACTAAGAGCACCAATAATCCTTTGTACAGTAAGTGTAGCCAGGCGGTCTCCGATTGACTCCGCTCTACGGCAACTACAACTTGATTGCGATAATTTTCAGCCAATTCTTTCAGGGTTTGCAAGCTATAAAGCGCATCATTTTCCGTTAATACAAAAACCGTTGTTTCCGTAGCGTAGACCAGTCGGTACAAGTTGCCTTCCTCTTCCAGCACGAGTTTAGCTGCTTCAAATTGTTCGTCACCACTCATGTCATGTATATGTTGGCTGATCCGGTCGGCGCGTTCTTTGGCTGAAAGCGGTCCAATGCCATCATAAATGGTGAATAAGGTGTCATCTTCGAACAGAACAGGGAAACTGACTTTGCTCAACAGGAGTGCCTCCCGCTTTTGTTCGTAATGCGCGAGCAGAAGCGTGTCTTTGGCTTGCAATTCACTTTGAAAGCTTTCTTGTTTTAGCCGATTTTGAAGGAGCTCCTGCCTGATTGACCGCAATGAATCCTGGGTACTCCCTAAAAGACAAAAGGGTAGAGTGATGTATAGCAGCGCTAAAAATAGACTTCTGATCATGGTGCTACCTTTTTGCGGGTGGCTATGGCCTTAATTTTCCAACTTAAGCCCATAGCTGCATACCAATAGTTTTCGTTAAATCTGCTACCTACAGCGCGATTGTAACCGCCATATACATCGAGCATAAAGTTCGGTGTCAATTTCCAATACAAGCCCGAATTATACCATTGAATCAAATCAGGCTGATCAATAAGAACGGCTTCGTTTTTAGTCTCCACAAACAAACCCAGGTTATTGCCCAGGTCGAAAGCCAGATTCACGACATAAAATAATTCCGGTCCGGTCCAGGCATCTTTGTGTTGCAGTCCAACATTGGCGCTTGACGAAATTCTGCTGCCAATTTGTTTGGAGCCAAGGAGGCTCAGAATGTAGCCATATTCTCCAAGACCGGCAAAAGATTGGTTATAAGCAGAATTCAATTGAACCAATATGCCTAAGGCATAATCCTTTTCAGCTTCAGTAAAAAAGGTATGCCTTAAACCTACACTTAGGTTATTTAAGCGGGTAGGATGACTAAAATGAATGTATTCGGTATAAAATGGTGGATAATTGCCTAAAGCGGCTCCGCGCATCTGAGCTAATCCAAAACCCAGATTCACTTCCGTTTTATGGCTCAGGCCGAATCTGAAGAAATAGTCACTGTTACGGTCGTAGGCAGTTTGGGGATAAAAACTCGCCCTGCCGGAAGTATATTGACCAAAACTACCGCCGAATTGAAACTGTAAATAATGTTTGCCCACCACTTGCGGCGTATTGGTTAATCCAGGTCTGTCGCTGGTGAAGCTGTTCAACGATTGTGCACCGAGTTCCGGGTATGGAAAAAAAATACAACAAATAAGCAACAACAAACGGACACTGTACATAATACAATTTTGGTAGAAGTAATGGCGGCACCACGGATAATACGCCATTTTCTAAAAATACGGGATTGAGAACATTAATTGCCAACAGCAACACTTATTATGTGCTTTTGGTGTGTTTATGAAGCAGAAGTGGCATCGCAATGCTCAGCGTTTTTGCATCAATTGATCAACCATTCCATTTTTCCAACTCATAAAATCACCTGAAATAATGTGTTTACGCGCTTCTTTTACCAACCACAAATAAAAATGGAGATTATGGATAGAGGCAATTTGAGCGCCTAACATTTCTTTATTTCGAATGAGGTGGGCGAGATAGGCTTTACTATAAACGCAATCTACTAATAAATCGCTGTCCGCATCAATGGGACTGAGATCGCTGCGCCATTTTTCGTTCCGCATATTCATAATACCGGTTTTGGTAAATAGCATACCATTACGAGCATTTCGGGTAGGCATTACGCAGTCGAACATATCAATACCCAGCGCAATACTCTCAAGTATGTTAGCGGGGGTGCCAACGCCCATGAGATAACGTGGTTTGTTGTGGGGAAGGATGTCTGTGACCAGATCAGCCATGGCGTACATATCTTCATGGGGCTCGCCTACACTCAGCCCACCAATGGCATATCCTTCACGATTGGTGCTGGCAATAAATTCGGCGGAAGCCTTGCGCAGATCGGGATAAACACTGCCTTGTACAATTGGAAACAACTTTTGGGCATAACCATATT
>Ga0172380_10008045_pt1 | contig 11687 bp, 11 predicted proteins | sample Leawe162metaG_FD_119747 | JGI IMG/M metagenome (GOLD analysis project Ga0172380, IMG submission 119747) | Leachate microbial communities from a municipal landfill in Southern Ontario, Canada - Leachate well 162 metaG | ecosystem: Engineered > Solid waste > Landfill > Unclassified | place... | reverse complement strand
TCAAAACCAAGACAAGAAAGTTCTCGAGGCGAATCAAAAGATGGTCAATCTAGATCACAAAGAAGTCATGCAAAACATGAAAACAAAGATTCTGAAAAATCAGAGCAAGGAAGACCTGCTATATCAAAAGATAAAGAATTTGAATTAAAGAAACAACTTGAAGAGGCTAAGAAGCGAGCGATTGATGAATTACCTGAAGAGGATGAAACTATTGAAATTCAACCTGAAAAATTCATTTCACTAAAAACTATTACTACTGGTCAAAAAGAAATTTCAAAGGATAATAAAAATGCACTTAAGGATGCACTACTTAAAGTACTTCAACAAAATGGAGCACCTACACAAGCCGTTCATATTGAAACTAAGGATCAAGATGTAAAAACAACACATACAGAAACTATGACAATCGATACAAAAGAGATGGAAAAACCAATGCAGAAGAAAGAGTCTGAATCAACTTTACAAGAAGAATCGGTGACTCATTCTGGATATCAACCAATTAAGCCTGGTGAAATTCCTGAAGATGAATTGAAGAAATTACTTGAGGTGAAATAATCCAAATATCTTTCTAAGGACTAGTTTTGAGGTCCAAATCAATAGCGCTTTATAATAGTTTGGATATTTGTGTTTATAACTTTTAATTAAATTCAAACTATTCTTTGTTTGTAAGTAATTATTTTTTCGAGTTTCACCTTGTGGGTTTATATAGTATTCGACTGCGTAATCTTCAAGATTTGCAAATGTACCTTCAAGACCTAATTTTAACCAAAGAGAGTAATCTTCTACTAGGTAGTCTTTGATATCATAAGAATGGTTTAAAGATTTTTTTCTAAACATTACGCTTGAATGAATAAAAAGATTTTTTGTTAAAATGCTATTTCTTATTGTTTGATCAGTAAGAGGATAAGAGGTTTTTTCTCCATTTGTAAATTTGGCTTGTGTCCCAATCAGGGTACATTCAGGCACTGTATTTAAAAAATGTACTTGTTTTGCAAGTTTGTTTGATGATATCCATATGTCATCAGCATCAATTCTTGCAAGAAACTCACCTTTGGATACCCGAATACCTTTATTTAAAGTTTCTATTAATCCAATATTTTTTTCATTCTTGATATAAATGATTTTAGGATTTGATGAGTAAGATTTAATAATCTCTTCTGTTTTGTCTGTTGAACCATCGTCAATAATTATTAACTCATATTCTTGATATGTTTGACCAAAAATACTTTCAATTGATTTTGAAATTGTTTCTTCAGCATTGTATGCCGGCAAGAGTATGCTAACTAAATCTTTTTCCATGACTTAGGAATTATATCGCTTTGAATATTTTTTGCAGTCCATTGCTGTGGAGCAATAATTATTTTTTCAGGATTTTGATTCAACCATGCACCCCACCAAGAGAACGATGAGTTAGCTATGATGTTGTGAGAACAATAGGACATGAGGAGTAATTCTTCGGCTGAGCTAAAGTTGTGTTCACTGATTATGTACGTGTTTGTATGAAAAGTAATATTTTCCCTGGTCCATTCTATATCATCAGTGAAGATGAATAGTGTAAAGTTTAAACCTAGAGTATTTACAATATGATCGTACGCTTTTTTATAGTATTCGGATGTTTGTACTCCATGATACGTATGTGCGTGTGAATTTGATATGTAATCTCCTCGACGGATATGGATTGAAACGCTTGGAATACTTTTAATATATTTCCTTGTTTCTATAAATTTTTCAGATTCATTCTTAAGAGTAAACTCTTTTAATATTTGTTCTCTGATATCGATAAAGTATGTTTCATTTTGAAACGCACCTTCGAGATTGTTTGAAGAAAAGACTTTAGGATCGAAAGAATATGGATTGTTTGGAAATAACTTATCCTTAATCTTATTAATAAAGAGTGTTGTCTTGCTTGGAGTAATATTTTTGAAACTAAACGTTGAGATGTTGAAAGTAGGTAATTCAAAAGTTCGAGGAGTGTCTTTTGGAGATTGATTCTCGTAGTGTGATACATCTAGTGCGAGTTTGTCATTATTGTGGATAGCAACCGCTAAGCCTGTCGCATATTGAAACATTTGATTACCAAGCCCTCCTTTGAGTTTAACTATTATCATGTTTTGTAAAAATAAAACATCCACATCCGTATTTTTGTTCTGCTACAAGATTAGAGTCTGCATTTTCAATAAAATCTCCTTGTTCGGGTCTGTCTGTCACTAAAGAAAATTCTTTGAGTACTAAATTAGGGAAAAGATTAATAACTTGTTGAAATGAATAAATTCGATGAGCATTAAATTCTATTTTTGGTTTTCCGACCGGTGTCACAAAAATCAGTTGTCCATTGTTAGCAAGGACTCTCGAGAGTTCTTTACATGCCTTAATGTCGCCTTGAGGGTCTATAGGATCCCCGTATCTACCTAATCCGATATGTTCAACTGTGTGCATACAAGAAAGTGACTGTAGAGAGTTTTCTTCAAAAGGAAGATTCATCAAATCAGCATGTTCACTTTGTAGATTTGATAGTTTAAGTTCTGCTGGTCTATAGTCGTAAAATTTTACTGGAACAAAGGCCGACAGGATACCTGAGAAATATAATAAAGAAGATATGTCAGTATGTATTTGAGGATTAAAATCCTTTACCTTTCGTGCTGCCCATGAAGTGTGGTACACGTAATGTCTATCAAAACCAGTCTTGATAGTTTTGTCTTTTATTTGAGGATAGAAGTCAAAAATATTTAGACTGAATCTTGAATCTCTCTTTGAAAAAAAAGATATATAGTCTTTCAAAATAAAAGGGGAGAGTACTATGTTAATAATTTTTTTAATAATTTTTTTCATATAGTGTATTTATATATGTTTCTGCAACTTTCTTATATCCAATTTTTTCCATGTATGGATCAAACTGTTCGTTTAGTTTTTTGCCTGTGCCGTCATTTCGATATTCAAGAGTTTCAATAATCAAGAAACGTGGTCTAAATTTATTCCAATCATTACTTTCCAAAACTTCCATATCAAAACCCTCAGTGTCTATTGATAAAATATCAATTTCTTTTTGAGATGCGTGCTTCTCTAGAATTTCTTTTAGAGGTAAGATCTGTATTTTAATAACTTTTTTTAGAGGATGTCCCATCTTTTGATATTCTTCAGAGGCGCTTTTTTCAAAGGTACTCAGCGTACTTTCTTTAAAAACATAAAAGTCTATTTCTGATTTTTCCTTTCCTATTCCTATATTCAAATTAATGTCTCGTCGTCTAAAGAAATTAAAGAGCCACATTCTAGAGTGGTTTGGTTCTATGTTTATTCCACTCCAACCTTTTTTATAAAATAGGAGGGTGTTGTTGAATTTAATCGGATGATTTGCGCCAACATCAACATAGAAGCCGTTCCTTTTGTAGGGCTGTAGTGCTTCGAGAATAAGGTCTTCACCGCATTGGCTTGCAATAAGACGTAAACCAAATATCTTAAGTAAAATTTTATTTAACATCTTAATAAGTTAATCATTTTATTAAGAAAAATCAATACGCGGAAGGTTCCTCTGTTGGGGGTGTCAGGAAATTGTTTCCTAAAATTAGTATAAGAAATTACTTTATATCGATAGATAAGCTTAGATAAAAATAATATTTCAGAAATTTTAAAGAGCTTATTTTGTCTGTGTTTTTTAAAAACATAAAACCATTCCCCAAACTCTGTCTCGATGTTCTGGCATTGAGAAGTCACTTGTTGAGAAGATTGGGTTGTAATATAGACAAGGGGTTCTTTAATAAAAATCAAAGGACCTTTTTTAAGAATTCTGATATAAAAATCAGTATCTACAAGCCATTTTAAGTTTGTATCGAATCTTTCCTGAGTTTTTTTAAAGAAGATCACACTAGGTGCGCCTATGGTGTTTCCTATAAGTAGACATTTGGGATTCCTGTTTATTTGCCTGATCTCTTTTGAAGAAGGTTCGTATATTCCATTTTTATATGTTTTGAAATCATTAGTTTTAGATGCACAAAAAATTAATGAAGCATCAGGGTTCTTTTGAAAAGAAGAAATAAATTTCTGTAGGCTGTCTTTGTCTGTTAGCCAGTCGTCATGATGAATGATTTTAATATATTGACCGTTAGCTTTGTCTAAAGCATTATTCCAATTAGAAGGTGATCCTAAAGATGGTTCGTTTTTCGAATACTTAATCTTTTCTTTTAACGGATGTGAAAAAGATAAATCACTAATATCGTCATTTGTTGAATCATCAGAAATGATAATCTCGTAATCTTCAAAGGTTTGAGATAGGACTGAATCTAATATTTTTTTTAAATAATCAACTTGATTATAGGTCGGAATACAGATTGATATTAGTGGGGATTTCATTTTATTTATGAGCTTCGCAGATAATAAAATCCTTTTTCTCTAAAGCGTCTTTAATTTCGTGAGTCTCATAGTTTTGGTATTTAAAATATGATTCTTGAAAACCTGTCTTTTTGAGCCAGTCCTGTATTTTTTGTTCATTAATATGAAAAGTTTTATGGAAGCCCATTTCGATTGCTTGCTTAGTATCTTCTTGCATGTAAGGAACTGAGAAAAATAATTTACCATTGTTTTTCAATGCTTTTGAAAATAAAGATAATACCACAAGGATTTCTTCCTCTGTTAGATGTTCTATTGTTTCAAAAGAGATAATCTTATCAAAATAATTGTCATAGTTTATCTCTAGTATATTTGAATGAATAAAGTCTACCTTTGGGTTGTTGGCATATCTTTTTTTGATTGTTTGTATTACTTTCTCATTTATATCTAACCCTAATACTTTGTTAGAATTTTCAGATAACATAACAGTTCCATATCCTGTGCCACACGCAAAGTCTGCCACGATGTCTTCTTCCTTCAATAATCCTCTTGCAAACTCATATCTTTTTATGTGGCTTTTTTGATACATATCAAGGTTTTCAAAATTTTGATATGTGTTTCGGTTTATATCAACTCGTTCTCCTTTCCCTGATAAAGAAAGCTTGTCTTTGATTTTTCGACTTATCTTTTTAAAGATATTTAAAATATTATTTTTCATAAGTTATGGTTTTATTATTATACCTTGGCATGTTGGTAAAGAGAGGATTTGAACGCCTTTTGATTTTGCAAATTCATCATGAGCAGCCTTCTGATCGTTTGTTGAGTTTGCATAACCATAATCATCCAATATTATAATTCCTCCGCTCACCATTTTATCCCAAAAGAAATTGAGAGTATCAATTTCCGGTTGAACACAATTCATGTCTACAGATAAATAACAAATTTTTTCTGAGGCTACCTGATCTAAAGTTTCTGGTACGGCGCCTTTTATTATTTCTACATTGAAATCTTTGAATGTTTCTTTTACTTCAGCATAAATATCACCTCTGTCATCGTAGTTCATTTTTTTATTTCTCTGAAGTTCTTCTGCTGTACTAAATTTTTCACTCAGCCCACTAAAAGTATCCAGCAAATAGTATTTTTTTCCTGTGGTTGGAAAATTAATATAATTAATAACTGATCTCGCAAAAATCCCAGTATGTACACCGCAATCTACAAAATCTCCTTCAAGGTGTGCTGCATGAGAAGCTGCCCAACATAATACATGAATTCGCCACTCTATATCGTAATTATTTAGCAATTTGTCTTTGTCTGTTTCTTTGCCTCGTTTATAGGATTCCATAAAAAGAGGATCTTTTAAAAAGTCTGCATTATGATATGTATATAATAGATCGTGAGAATAGGTGATTCTGGACTTTGGTAGGAAATAATATTTGTTTGATAAAATACCAAATAACATTGATACGCCTTTTAAGACTTTTCGAGCATTTCTTTTGATTTGAGTTTTCATATATTTATTGCTTTTAAGATATTTTGTAATGCTGCTTTATATGTGTAAATCTTAATTTTTTCTTGTTGAATTTTAATCTTATCAAGATATTCTTTTTTTGAAAGTGATAGGGAGTTTGTTATAAGCTCTTCAATAGTATTTCCTTCAATAAAACTATCTCCCAATATATCTCTGAATTTTCCGATATTAGTAATACCTAGTTGGCCATAGGAAATATTTTTAAACATTCTACAAGGTAAATAATCTACAAGTGTTTGGGATTTTCCACCAATGGCAGGCGCGATTCGAGATCTCCTTATAAAAAAAGTATTTAGAAAATCAGGGATAAATCTGATATGTATAAACTTTAAGCCATGTTTTTTTAAAGCCAATTTTAATTCGTGTATTTCATTTATATTTCCTCTGTTAAGCGAGTCGTTCCAGATACTACCAATCCAAAATATGAATTTACTTTTACTATAAATAGGTTCCTTAAATTCTTCTGGTAATAAATCGGTACCCCAAGGTTCGTAGAGTGTTTTTGTGTTTCTATCAAAGAAGGTAACAGTATTCCACTCTTCGATTTCTGGAATAAGTGGAACTTGATTGTGGTAATACTGTAAGTGAATATAGTTTTCTTTTTTTAGTTCGTTTTTAAAAATATCTTTCACGTTGTGCAGACAATAGTAAATATCGTCTCTAATAGGGATATTGTATTCTTCAAGTTTAAATTTTTCAGGCACCATTTTTCCTACTGGATCAGCCGTAAGAATTAAATCACCAGGCTGTATATATTTTTGACTCTTCTTTTCATCTTCGAGCCATAGAGTTGGGTATCCAAGTTTTTTGGCATTTTTATAAAATGCCTGGTGGATATGTCTGTGTGTATGGTATTTCTTTTTGAGTCCCCAGATAACTATTCTTTTTATTTTATCTTGATTATTCATACTATTTTATGTGTTTGCGATAATATTTTTTTAGGGATATGTAGGTTTTTTGAGGGAATAACTTTAATGCTGTTTTGTTTATAAAAGGTGTTATGTGGATATATTCGTATAGTAATATTTTGCATAAACCAGTTCTTAATACTTTGTATTTAATCTTATCAAATTTATCCATATAGAGTTCCTTGTATGGAGATAATTTAAGATATTTATACCACAGATCTTCACATGAGCCTGAATAAAGATTGTTCCAAGGTTTTCCTGTTGCATAATGGAATATCGTGGTGTCCTCAATTTCCTTTTTGTTTAGTTTGTTTAAGAGACGATTCAGATTATTTCCATTAAAGTTCGTAATTTCACAATTGTTGAAATTTTTATTAAAAGGCTTTATTTTTCCATCAAACATCACATTAAGTACATCCTGATCTACTACCTGTAACTTATCTCCAAGATTTGTAATAATTTCAGATGATTTTCGATAACTTAAAACGTGCTTTATTTTTTGAACATCAAATAATAAGACTCCTGCCTGAAAATATTTTCCTGATGATTCTAAATCTAGACGCATTCTTTGTTCTGAGGAGTTTTCTTCTTCTAGGGCCATAATTTCAAATTCTTGAAAATCTAAAGAAAATAAATCATGCAAAGGTTTATCTACAATAATGTCGCAATCTAGATATAGGATTTTTTCGAGAGTGTTCGGAAGCAGTTCGGTTATTAAAAGTCTGTAGTATGTTTCTTTTGACCATCTCAATACGGGAGCAGTACTAAAGTAGTGCTCGGCAACAGGAATTAAATTTATTGTTTGATTGTATGATTGAGATAATGAAATGAGTTTTTCTTTTTGAATATCTGAAAGGGAGCTATATAAGATATAGACATTAATCTTTTCTTCTTTGTTATTTTCAAATATGGAAGTGATGCAAACAGTAAGAGGCATCGCATAATTAGTATCACAACAAAATAATATATTCATTGATTTTTCCATAAATTATTTTGCTTTCAGTATTAATTTTTTAAGATTCGATTCTACTGTTTCGAGCGAGTAGTTTTTTTGTATCATTTCGATATTTTCTGCTTGATGTTTTTTAACCAAGGCTGGATTTTCTAGATAATAGATTATGTTTTGTGCCATTTTTTTGTAGTCCATTACATCATGAAATAGTGCTGACTCTTTAAAAACTCCAGTAAAAGACATTATATTAGGTAAACACAATACACACCCACAAAGTGCAGTGTCATATATTGCAACACATTGACCTTCTGATATTGAAGAATTTAATGAAATTTTCATTGTATTCAATAATTGAGATAAGGAATCGTCTTGTTTCTTGTATCCATGCAGAATAACGTTATCAGAAATTTTATATTGATGTATCTTGTCTAAAAATTCCTTTTCAAAAATCTCTCCAATAATATGTAACTTTATCTCTGGATATTTCTCAATGACAATTTTAAATGCTTCTATAATGGTAATTGGATTTTTTACTGCTGTCACATTTCCAAAATAAACCAAATCTTTTCTTTCTGAGTGTGTGTCGGTTAATTTAAAAACATCCCGAGATACGACAAGAGGAATAACAAAAAGTTTTTTTTCCGGTATACCTTGCTGTAATAAAAATTCTTTTTCCTTTTCGTTATTTAATCGTACTGCAGTAAAAAAATTATATACAAAGTTTTGAATTTTCTGTTTCAGTCTAGTTTGTCTTTTGGGTTGTGTATGTGCCATAAAGATAGTTTTTCGTGCCAAGAAGGGGATTATGAATGATTGCCATTCGCAACTATTTACATAAAAAAGACTATTTTGAAATGAAAACTTTATTATATGAAAGAAGAATTGAAAATTGTTCTTATAATCAATTACTTCTGTGTCTGTATCAAAGTGCGGGTCTCGCATTATGTTTTCTTTATTCCCTTTAACAATGACATGAGTTTTAAATCCTAAATCTTTTGCTACTTTGAGTGCATGAAGATGATAATTTTCTTCAGGTGCAAAAGTGTACATGTGCGTAGAGTATCCCCAAATTATTGATATGAATTTTTTATTTTCCATGATTTTTTTGTAAGAATTTTGCATGTAGTAAGACAATAAGTGGACCAACTAAATAAGATATGAGTGTTGCCCAGGCTGCGCCCATAAGTCCAATTTTGGGTATAAGTATGATGTTTAATAAAATATTAGTTATAACAGCTAATAAATTATAATAGAAAATTGATTTTAAATGATTCTCAGTCATTAAATATTTATTGATACCGGTCATTAGAAATAGACCTACTCCTGACCATATGTATATCTGTAAAATTGGTACTGACTCTATATATTCTATTCCATACAAGATCTTTATTATCCAGTAGGCAAGTAATGAAATAGGGATAGCTATGATAACCGCCATTCCACCAAGAAATAAAAAGAGTTTTCTTAATCTTTCTGAATATGTAGTTCCATTGGTTTTCTTGGCATTGATAAGTGCAGGAAAGAGAGATGAGCAAATAATTGCAGGTATAAAGTACCAAATTTCAGATAACTTTACTGCTGCTGCATATAATCCAACTCCAGCTTCACCTAAATAGTATTTGACCATAATCTGGTCTACTTTAAATAATAAATATCCCGCTGCGGTAGAGAGCATGATGAGTGATGATGAAGATAGAAGTCTTTTTGTAATCGTATTGTCGTATGTCCATTGTTTAAAATCTAAATCACTCTTTGTGTAATTATAAATATATAGAATTGTTCCAATTACATAATCAAGAGCAAAAGCAAGTATTAACCAAATAACCCCCTGATTGGTAACCAATAAAAATATTTTTAAAATAGATGTAAGTAAAGTACCTATAATTTGTGCAAGAGCGTTTTGTTTTGCTTGTACTGTTGCCTGAAAATATGCAGATATTACATTTACTGGTGACCATAGAAAAATTGTTGAATATGCAACGATGAGTATTTGTATAAGAAGTTTATCTTCAAATATAAAAGCTGAAACATTGGTAATGATAAATGCAACAATTCCTCCAAATGTTAATAGTCTAAATGCTGTCCCAAGAAGTTTATTTTTTTCCTCTGGGTGTTGCACCAAATCTCGTATTAATATGTCACTTAATCCAAAATTTGCGACAAAGCTAAAGATTCCTACAAATGCAAAGACATAACTAATTGTTCCGAAATTTTCAGGACCAAGGTGTCGTGCCATCCAGATATTAATAAAGAGAGATAAAATCATTACCGATTGTCCTATAAACATCCAACCGGTATTTCTAAAATACTTTTGAAATCCTGTATGTTGCCATTTTTCTTTTATATATGATGAGGAGATGTAGTTCATTGTGTATGTAAGCTGGTTGTCACTTCTTTTGCTATATGCTAAAAATACTACACATATGACAAAACACAATATCTGGAGTATCTCCATTATAGGACTTTTATTTGCTTTATTATTTACTCCACTTATCGTAAGTGAAAGTATGTACTTCCCATATGTAACAGGGAAAGTATTCACATTTCGGATTTTAATTTCTGCCGTACTTATATTGTGGACTATCTTGGTTCTTAAAAAACCAGAGTATCTTCCTAAAAAAAGTGGGATTATTGCAGCTTCCGGATTATTTGTTTTCTTTTTGGCTATCTCAAACTTTTTAGGAGTTGATAAGAATAATAGCTTCTTTTCAAACTTTGAACGTATGGAAGGGTGGTTTACTCACTTATATCTATTCGTGTATCTCGTTATAGTATCTTCTGTATTTAAAACTGAAAAAATCTGGAACTGGTTCTTTGGAACATCTCTTGTTGTCGCTAATATTCTTGCGTTATATGCAACATTCGATGCCGTTGGTCGAACAAGTGTCTTTTTAGGTAATTCAACATATGTCGCTATCTATGCATTGTTCAACTTATTTTTTGCTGTACTTCTCTTAACTCGATTATGTAAAGCAAAAATCGAAACAGTTGCTCTTAAATATGTTGGAATACTATATTATGTGTCATCTATTTTGTTGCTTGCATATGTTATCTTCAGGACTCAAACACGAGGAACAATGCTGGCACTTATTTTCTCTACGATTGCGTTTCTTGTGTTGACTGCAATTTCATATCGAAAAAATAAAAAAGTACGAATTGTCACACTGACTTTGTTCGCACTCTCACTTATTATTGCTGGATTATTCTGGACTAATCGGGATTCTTCTTTCGTACAAAACAATCCATCACTGCTTCGAATTGCAACAATTTCACCAGGAGAGGGAACTGCAAAGGCTCGTCTTGTAAACTGGGGAATCGCTTTGAATGGAATTAAAGAAAACCCTGTGTTTGGATGGGGACAAGAAAACTATGTGTATGTATTTGCAAAATACTACAATCCCGAAATGTACAAAGAAGAACCTTGGTTTGATCGAACTCATAACTCATTTATTGATTGGGCAGTACAAGGAGGTCTTGTTGCTTTCTTGCTATACCTTTCTCTGTTCGTACTTGCTGCTTGGACTGTACATAAATCAACTTCACTTACTCGAATAGAAAAGAACATCCTTATTACTGCACTTGGGGGTTATATAATTCACAATTTGTTCGTGTTTGATAACTATTCAAGTTACCTCATGTTCTTCACTCTTCTTGGTTTCATCGTTCATCATAGTCAAAAAGAAACGTTAGTTATAGAGTGTGATGAAAAACTAAAACAAGTTGCTGCTGTTGTTTTGATCCTTGGAACTTTTGTAACAGGTTATATTGTTATCATTAAACCGTTTCAAGTCGCAAAAAGTTTGATTACGGTTTTGACATATAAAGATGCATATAAAATATTGGAGGATTACGAAAAAATGTTTGCAAAAAATACATTTGGAAATTTTGAGGCGACCTCGCGTCTTTTATCTGACTCATCAGTATTCACACAAGTTCAAAATCCTGAGTTCGTAAAAACATACTTAGACTTTGCTTTTAG
>Ga0172380_10008044_pt1 | contig 11687 bp, 24 predicted proteins | sample Leawe162metaG_FD_119747 | JGI IMG/M metagenome (GOLD analysis project Ga0172380, IMG submission 119747) | Leachate microbial communities from a municipal landfill in Southern Ontario, Canada - Leachate well 162 metaG | ecosystem: Engineered > Solid waste > Landfill > Unclassified | place... | reverse complement strand
TGATTATAAGGATGCCATAGAGATAGCTGATACAGTAATTAAAGAGGGTTATGATATTTATCAGTTTCTAAATTCGGCTATGGATTATTATAGAGGTGTTTTAATGCTTAAGATGGGTATGAACCATTTAGTTAAAGTAGAAGCACAGATGTTAAATAATATGGATGATGTTAGTGGTATTGTTTCAAAAGAACAAATTAGTAAGGCTATTTCTATATTAGAAGCTGGTATAGAGAAGTATAAGTATACTGAAGATAAGCAAATATTGTTAGAGATTACATTATATAAGATATCTGATAATTTTAATGAGAAGCCTATTGCTGTTGATAATTTAAATCAAGTTAGGGGGCCTGCTCCAATAGACTACGATACTATTAATAAAATGATGGAAGATAATTTAGGTAAGCTTTTAGCTTCTGTAAAACCTATGAATGCACAGAATCAAAATATTAGTACAAACAGTGTGATTGCCCAAGAACCTCAAGTTCAACAAAATCAAGAAATAAGGGTGGACACAGTCAATAGCACGCATAATACAGCTTTAAATGTTCAAAATAATGGGAATGTTGGACAGCAGATGTTGGACTATTTGAAGGCGAATTGGGATCAGTTTTTAAGAATATTACAGGGTAATAACTATTCTATAGCGACAGTTGTAGCGATGTCTAAGCCAATTAGCTTTGAAAAAAACACTTTAGTGATAGAATTTCCTTCGAATTCTGAATTTTATTGTGAGATGTTTAATGGTCAAATGATTTCTGAAACTTCAGTTATATTATCAAAATGCATGAATGTAAAATGTAATGTTGTGGCGACAGTTGTTGTAGAAACCAAAATCGACACAGTCGATAACACGTATAATAAGACAGCTTCAGAAATTCAAAATGAGCCAATTATGCCTCAATTTTCTTTGAATAATGTTTCGGACGATAGTGGCGTGGGAAAAGAAGAAGTAGAAAGTCAATTTAATTTGCAAAATAGTGGTACTACTGATTTCTATATAGCGCCACAAGTTCAACAGCCAACGAACGAGACACAGTCTGTTTTGGGGCAACCTGATTCCCCTACTCAGGAAGTAAGAGAGGTTGTTGAGGTAGAAGAAAAGAAAGTGAGCAAGGAAGATCAGGTGGATATGAATATGTTAGAGAATATGTTTGTGTAGTTGAATATTGGACACAGTCTGTTTTGGGGCAACTTATTGAAGGAGTATGGTTATGGTAGTTAAAATGGTAAGTAGTGTAAAACTGAACGTAGAAGATGAGAATACTTCTTTTTTAAGTCAGGCAAGTAGAGTGAACGATAATACTTTACTGCTTGATATAAAGAAACTTAAGTTTCATGATTTTATTAGTGCTCATGGGAAGCCTATAAAAGTATGTTTTGAAGATAGTGAGTTAGAAGAAATATTTTTATCTATGAATGAACAGATTATGTATTTAAAAGATAAGGTGAATATTATTAGTGATGAATTAGTTGATGGGGATAAAGATTTTTTGAATGTTACTACAAGGTTTGCTAAGCTTATAAGTAAGGTTCATAAGTTGAACAAGAATTTTTGGTTACGTTTGAAGTTTTTGTTTACTGGTACTAAAGGTTGGAAAGATGAGTTTAAAGAGTTAAATTAATGACTGTGTCTATAGTAATTTATGGGGGTTAAAGATGGAAGCAGAGACGTTTGATAAAGTTTTAGGTATTGTTAATAATGTAAATTTTATTAAAGAAAGAAGAGAAGAGTTTGAGAGTGTTTTTTATGGCCCTGTAAAAAGTATGATTGAAATATACAAAGATATTTTTCGTGAAGGTTATGATGTCATGACTATAGTTAATCTTATGGTAGAGCATTCAAGAGGTTTATATGATAGAGGGAAAATGGGAGAGTTATTGGATGAGCTTGAGAAGTTGTGAGGAGTGTATACAGAAGAATTTTCTAAAGAATTATTTGAAGAATTGGAAAGAATTAGGATAGAGGATGGTACAATGACTGTAATTGGTAAAATTTTTCATAATGTATAGGTGTTGCGTTGATTGTAGTGAAGACTTAAAGAGATCTAATGTGGTTGAATGTTATTAAAGTAGATGAAAGGTTGGTGACAAGTTTATGAGTGAAATAAATTTTGAAGAAAGATTATGTGTATGTTGTATACATTGTAAAAAAACTTTTTTTAGGTTTATGTGTGATTTACCTATATCAGAAGATAAGAATATGGTAACAGGTAAGATAGAGAAAAAATATTATAGTTGTAAACAGCAAAGGGGATATTCTAAAAGAAGTTTGAATGCTTTTAAGACATTTTGTGGTCAAGAAGGTACTTATTTTAAGATAAAAACAAAAGATTGGTGATGGTTAGAATGAGTATTTAAACATATATTGATTGTAATGAATCTATTTTCATTGGTAAATTGTTTCAAGAAGAAGGACGTATTTTTACTATATTAACAGTAGATAGTTCTGTATTATCCAATTTTCTTTTAAAGCACAGGAATCATAATTTAATATTTGATGATGATGAAGAAAACAAAATTATTGACGACATGGAAGACTTTGAAATGAATGATAGTGAAGAATAGGTTGTCGCAAAACCAACTGTGTCTAAAACTTAATACAGATATTTTGTATAATTAAAGTAAAGTATACTGATATATGACAACTTTTAATAGGGGGGTTAGTATGTCAGAAATATTTTTGAAGGGTTTATTGAAAGCCATAAATAAAATGATAGACTTTTTGCTTAGTGCATTAGCTGAGCGAAAGGGTAGGTTGTCGATAGGTAGATTGTTATTAATATCTATCTTTATTTTGGCAATGATTAAGTGGTCTGCAGGTTTGGATTTGCCGAGTACCATGTTGTCAATTCTAATAAGTTTACTTTCATATGTTATGGGTACAAAAGTTGTTAGTACTATAACAGGTGTTATACAGAATAACGCAAAGAATGGGGAAACTAATATAAATACGAGTGTTAGTTCGACAGTAAATAGTAGTGTTGATAAAGAAAAAGATGGTGGTAAGAAAACGCCTGATATAGAATAATAAGTTAGGTTTGATTTTTGATTTCGGAGTAATTGTGAGGAAAGGTATTTTTGTAATATTGTTGAATATCAACGTTCTGTTTTGAATGAATATAAGAAGAAAATGGAAGAGCAAGCTAATGAGATAGCTGAATTAAAAGATAAGTTAAAGAAGGTGAATAGTGTATCAATATAATACGAAAGTGATTAGAGCTACGATATATAAAAAAGCTATTGATTTTTTCTTTCTATATAGTATATTTATATAAAAAGGAGTTTTTTATGCAAAGAATAATTTGTTCTGCTATATTTATACCTAACGAGGATAAACATGTACATCAACCTAAAAATATTAAAACAGGCTTTGTGATAGCTGGTAGAAGACATCATAATTGTTTTGCTACTGCAAAAATAATGGGCTACGATAGGTTAGTAAATTCAAGAGAAATTCAAGGTTTTATTACAAGCGATGATTTATTTGTAGATAGGCAAGAGGCATATAAAATAGCTTTGGCTGCTAATCAGATTGAAGATAAAAACCCATGCAATAATTGTCCTTCGAAAATTGAAGAATGTTTAGATAGACCTTGTTCTGTAAAATTATTTTACAATAAAAAAGAATTATATTCGGAAGATATATATTGATATTTTAATTATTTTAAGATACAATAAGAAAAAATGGAGTGTTGGTAAAATGAATAAGTATTGGGGGGTTGGTATAGATGAAAACAGGTATTATGCTGAGTGGGTTAAGATATTTGAAGGTAAAGAAAAGAATGTAAATTTACTCTATTCTATAATTGAAGACGATTCTATTGATGAAGAAGATTTTTCGATAGGTTGTCAGGCAATAATTAAATTCGTTACAATAAATAGTTTATGGATTAGTGATGAGCTATTTTTAAAATTGGTAGTTGGTACAAAAGAAAATATAAAACACATTGATGAATGGTTTATGTCTTTAGAAGACATAATGAGTGTTTATCAGGATGATTGGGTTGATAAGAGAAAAATGGTTTTAACTAATTGTATAGAGAATTTTAATTGTTGGCCTAAGATTGTTAATAGTAATTTTGATTCTACTGATTCATTAAATATTATTATAGAGAAACAGTTAGCTTTAGGTATGGATATACATAGTATACTAAATTCTTTATTTTCAAGCTTTAAAACTATAGCCAAAGATAGTTATAAAATTTTTCCTAATGTTAGTATACCTGTAGATTTTTTCAAGAATCTTGAAGATATTCTTATTGATTTAAAGGAGTTAGAAAGAAAAGGTGTTAATGTGGGCGATATTGTTAAGAAGGTAGTTTTATTAATGAGTGTTAAAAAGTGGTTGATTTAATTATAAAATTATAGTACAATTAAAGAAAAGAAAGGTAATTGGTATGGAAAAGTTGGTAGTTTTTAAGGAAGAAGAGTTTAACAATTTATTAGTTAAATTTGCTAATGAATTAGTTGCTGATTGGAAGAAGGGGTGGGGCTATAAAGTAATAAGTAGGGAAAATGGTAAAGATATATTAGAAGAAGAACGTGATAAAAATGGTTATCATCATATGTATGGAGCGTTAATGCTTGCATGGAATAAAATTTTTCAAGAAAAATAGGATATTTTATAAATTTATAATAAATTATAGCTTATATTGTATATTGAAAATAGTTAATGGCCTTAGGGCCGTTACGTTACGGTAAGAGGGTTGGTATCCTCTTCGGGGGGGAGAAGAAAAATTCTCCCCTTTTTATTTTAAAAATTTAATAAGGAGGGGGGGTGTGGAAAACACAGAAAAGGAGTCTGAGTTTAAATGTATTAAGTGTAATGCTATTTGGAGTTCTCATAAGCCAAGACATTTGTTCTCTGGTTGTCCTGAATGTGGGGCAACAAACAGTCTTATAGTAGAATACGTAGAAAAGGATTCTATGCAATAGTTTTGTTGATTTTTCTAATAGATACAAAGGAGAAAGAAATTTCTCCTTTTTTGTTTGATTTTTTAAAATTATTATGATATAATAATAGAAAACGGTAAAAGTATAATGGAACAAGAAGATGATAAGAAATATATAAGCGATGAACTTTATGATGCAGATCCGAATTGTGAGCACGATGTAAGGGCAAAGGAATTTTGGGGTTGTTTGTACAAAGTGTGGTGGGTATGATTTTGAATAGGAATCATAGGAAAGATAGGGAGTTGATATAAATGGAAGAACAAGAAAAGGTTTTAATAGAAGGCTCAAATATAACTTTTAAAAAAGTTAGTGATCAGTTTGGTAAGTTTGATATTGCAAATGTTGTGTCATGTAAATATGGTATTATTATATCAGACAAAGAACGTAGGTTTTGTGTAGTAATAGAACCTAATGGCACTTGGAGCATTTCAATTAAAAAAGAGGTTTAGTTATAGTGACAATTTTTACAAAATTTTTACACAAAAACACGATTTTTTACAATTTTTTTAATATATTGTTATATTATAGATAGAGGTACAAATAAAAATGAGATATATTGGGGGCAAGTTTAGAATAAGAAAACAATTGGTAGGTTTTATGTTTGATTATATAAAGGCTACTAATTGTTTTGTAGAACCTTTTGTTGGTTCGGCTAATATAACTTTAAGTTTATTTGGTGATAATATTTTAGTAGCACCTAAAAGAATTATAATTAACGATTTTCATACAGATCTTGCAATGATGTGGCAAGATGTTTATAATGGTTGGGAGCCCCCTAACAGTTGCAGTGAAGAAGAGTATGAAGCTTTAAGGAATGCTGAGTCATCAGCGTTAAGAGGTTTTATAGGGCATTCTTGTTCTTTTGGTGGTATATGGTTTAGTAAATACGCTAAAGACAATAGTGAAAAAGAAAAGATAATAAAGCCTAAAAAATATGACGATGAAGTTTTAATGCTTGATGTAGATGAATTTGGTGAAGAACCTGAGTCTATTATACAAAAGATAGAAAATCGCAATTATTGTTTAAATGCTAAAAGCAGTATTATGAAAGTTGCAAACATATTAAGAGGCGTAGAGAGTGTTGAGATATATAATTTAAGTTATGAAGAGGTTCCAATACCTGATGGTTCAGTTGTATATTGTGACCCTCCTTATAAAGATACTGCAAAACCAGGATCTGGTAATGATTTTGACCACGAGAAATTTTGGCAGTGGGTTAGAGAGTTATCAGGTAGGTGTCAGGTTTTTGTGTCTGAATATGTTGCACCTGAAGATTTTGAATGCGTATTAGAAATTGATGTAGAATTAGATATGAATAGAGAAAAAAGGGTTGAAAGATTATTTAAATATAATTGTATCATGCAAAATTAGTAGCATGTATAGTCTTGATTTTCAAAAAATCTAAATAAATTAACATTAATAACTGAGAGCGTGAACTTTACATAGATACTAAATGTACAACAATGTAAAAGGAGTTTTAAAATGGAAAAGTTTAAAAGAGAATTAGAAGAAAAGAATTACAGCGAATTGTATCGTATTTTGATCGATTTGATGAAAGAAGAGGAAACCGAAGATGTGAAAACTAAGATAGAATTGGTTAATGCTAAAATAACTGAAGCAACTATTCAGGCGTAAGATATTTACCAGTCAAGCCTCTTGTTAGTTTTACTTTAATAATGCTCAAAGTGACTATCCCAGAAAATTTATGATAAGTAGGGGAGGGTGGTTTGTTGGTTCCACTACGGTATTTTAAAAACCATCTATTTATATAATGTTCATGTGGCAAATTTTTATTTGCCTTTTTTATATCCTCCACAAAGTACAATATTTTCATGCTTAATAGAGATACTTCTTGATTTTATTTCTAAAATATGATATAATAAATTATAAAGTTGATTAGAAAATTAAATAAAAGGAGAATTTTGTAAATGAGTAGTTATGAAGAAAAATCGTTAAGTGCTATTAAGTATGAAGAATTAACAGGTAAAGATGCTTATGAGTTGGTACAGATTTTTAATGGTAAGAGAATATGGTATAATACAAAAGAATATGTAGAGTGGTTAGAGGGAGAAAAAATATGAGTTGGTATGGTGGTAATATGAAAGTTATTGAAAAAGATAGTGGTGAAATATTCTTAAAGATGGAACGATTCAGTTTAGAATAAGAGGTAATTACAAGCTTCATAACGATAATGATTTACCTGCAATATTATTTATTAATGGTACAAGACATTGGTACAAGAATGGTTTGCTTCACAGAGAAAATGGTGAGCCTGCCGTAGAGCTTAGTGATGGCACTAAATTTTGGTATAAGAATGGGGGTTTTTATGGCTACTAAAGTTAAAGTTTACAAAATTAGAGAATATGTTGAAGCAAAGAATCCTGGTAAAGTGGTTGTTGAAATGTCAAATATTGCTATAATAACAAAAGACAATACAGCTATTATAATAGAGGATGATGCTTGTCATTATATGTCAGATTTTCCTGAAACGTTTAAAATAGGTTTAGTAGTAAAAGAGGAAGGTAAAACAAAGTTATTTCCTGAAGGGTTTATTTATCCTACAGTCGAATATATTATTAATAACATTGAATATGAAGAAAAAGAGTTACCTGATTGGATCATGTATTATGGTATTAAGAGTCGTATTATGGAAAACTGCGATGAACTTCGTGATACTCTGAAAGATTTTGGTTTTAATACAGAAGAATATTTACCAAAGAAATGGTTTGACTTTAAATTAAATTATGTTAAAGATGAAGATTCATTTAGATATTAATAATTTAAAAAAGTTGGTAAATAATGAAGCCTGAAGAGTTGTTAGATGTTCAATATCCTTTTTGTTCTACAAAGTGTGAGATTGTAGAATTTTTAGGGGCTGGTGAGTGTTCATCTATATGCTATAGTAAGTTTGATCAGACAATATGTTGTGATTGTTTAAAATGTTATAATGGTTGCAAAAATGCTTTTCCTGAGAGTTATATTAATGGTGGAGCAATTCATTGTAAAGATTTTGAAAGAGATAACGATTCAATGAATATTTTAAGGAAGATGAAGATAAAAGAAAAAGAGCTAATGGATATGTATGCAAAAAGAGGTATATTTATATGAATAAAGCATATTTAGATGTTAAGATGAAAGAACTTAAAGAAAAGCTTTTTAAGAAAGATAGTTACGAAGCTATGATGAAAGTTCTTTAGAGTTGGGTTAAAAATTAGCACGTAACTTTCAAAGAGTATTAAGTAGAATTAGATAATCCTGCAGAATAGTATTATATGACTGTGTCTTGTCTAAAAAATAATGTTATTTGGATTTTTCTCCAATATATTTTACGCCACAACCATTACATACATATTTGCTTTCATTATTCTTTCTGAAAACATTACAACCGCACATTTCACAATAAAAAGTTTTACCTGCTACTGTTATTATATCTTCAGTTTTTTTATTTTGTTCCATTATTTAAGCCTTTAACTTCAAATATTCTTTCACCACAAAAAGGACAAAAATTTAACATTATTCCTTGATCTTTAGTTGATTTTTTATAAGCAAGTCCAAGATGTCTGATTTCACCATTAATATAATTTGTTACATCTAAATTTACTATGCCTTTATTATTGTGGTCTTGTATATAATTGCTTAAGATATCGCAATATGATGTTTTACTACATTTATTAATTATGATTTTGTTTTCAGACATAAGAAATTCCCCTAACTCTAATAATAGTTTCGTTTACAAGTTTTATTAAAAAATCATAACTTTCTTTAGAATATTTAGGTTCTTTCCCATTGTTAAAAGTTATGACAGTATACCCTTTCTCTTCCTTTATTTCATGAATACTAAATACATCCAAACTTGTTCTGTAAGTTTGATGTTTTAAATTGGGCCGACAATAATCATCTTTTGTATAAGCGTTAATAGGTATAAGCGTAAAAACTCCTTTATAATTAAAATAAGATAGCGCGTTATTACAGTTTCTTAAAATTTATATTTTTATTACAAATTTTAGGAGTTTATGATAGATTAACCATCACTGGATGTACTGCAACATCCTCTATCCTTTTCGCCATCTTGTATTAATATAATAATAAATGAAATAAAAGTCAAATAAAAAGTAGGATTTGACTTTTACGGATCATTTGTTATATTATTTTTTATATAGAGGTAGCGTAATGAAAGAAGATATTAATAAAATAATTCAATCTAAAACTAAGGAAAATTTGTTAACTTCTTCTGATGTTGGCGATATGCTTAATTTGTCGAGGGAAAGAATAAGACAGTTAATAAATGATAAAGTTTTGCCTATAAAATATATTTTTAACAAGAATTCGAAAAGAAGGCAATACATTTTTGAAAAGACTACAGTAGAGGAGTTTGTTAAAAATGGTAAGGTTGATTGGTATGAAACAGAAGATATAAATCTTTTAAGTATACCTGAAATAAACACTTTGTTAGATTGTCCTACAAACTGGGCATACGATATGACAAGAGAAGGCAAGTTAGAACCTTCGATAGTAATAGGGTCTGTTAATAGAAGAATATTTTTATATGATATAATGAGCGTTCAGATAGCTTATATGAATAAAAGTAAGAGAGGGAGTGAGAAAGGGTATAAGAAGTCTACCCTTGAGCTTATAGAAAATATTAAGGCGCTTCACAAAACAGGACTAAATGATTCTGAAATAGCTAAAAAATTAGATAAAAAGCAGCCGTTTATAGCTAAGTTAAGAAAAGATATAGGATTAGATAGTCATGGTAGTAGAGGAAGACCTAAGAAATATATAGTTAAAGAATTAGACACAGTTGGTTTTGAAGGGGGTTGAAAATGGTTAGAAGTACAATGGGTACTCAATATTTGGAAGAGGCTGATTTAATAGATATTATTAAGCAGCATTTTTATAGATATGGTCAGGGTTTTAAACAAGTTAGAACAAGGGTTTGTGACCAGTAAATAAATATTTAACAATTTTTAACTAATATTACCACTTTTTAATATGATGATGTTATTATATATTAAAAAGGAGGTATTATGTCTTTTGTACCAATGCGAAAGGCTGCGGATATCTTAGGTTTGCACCCAAATACTGTAAGGAAAATGTGTGATGAAGGCAAAATTAAATGTAAAAAACTCGAATCAGGACACCGAAGAGTTGATGTCTCAGAGTTCTTGCACCAGCAAGAACGAAGAGCAACAACCATATGCTACTGTAGAGTTTCGTCTTCAAAACAAAAAGATGACTTGCAAAGACAAATTGAATATATGCAAGAAAGATATCCAACAGCCGAAATTGTTAAAGATATCGGATCAGGCGTTAACTATAAAAGAAAAGGTCTTAAAGCCATACTGGAACGAGCAATGCAAGGAGAAGTCATCGAACTTGTGGTTGCCTACAAAGACCGTCTTGCAAGATTTGGAACAGATGTCATCAAACAAATTATTGAGTTCAATGGTGGAAAACTCTTGGTTCTCAACGAAGTTTTATTGTCTCCCGAACAAGAACTTACAAAAGACTTATGCTCAATCATACACGTCTTCTCATGTAGATTACACGGATTGCGAAAATATAAAGATTGTATCAAGAAGGATTCGAGTGTATCCGAACAAAGAACAGAGAGCAGTTCTTCGTAATTGGTTTGGTACTTCACGTTATACATATAATCAAGTTGTTTCTTATTTAAAACAACCTAATACTATTTCAAGTTGGGCTAAGTTAAAGACTTCAGTTATACATGAATTGCCTGAATGGTCAGAAGAAACACCGTATCAAATTAAGAGTATAGCTATTAGGGACGTATGTAAAGCTGTATCAAAGGCAAAACTTGATTACAAGAAAACAGGTAAATTTTGTGAAGTTAAGTTTCGCAGTAAGAAAGATCTTGAACAGAGTATTTATATACCAAAATCTGCTGTAAGTGATAAAGGCGTATATCATACTTTATTAGGTAATTTATTTTCTTCAGAAAAAGTCAGAACCAATAATGATAGTCGTTTAGTATATGATCATGGTAGGTGGTATTTGTGTGTCACAAAGAATGCTTCTATAGTTCAGGCCGAAAACCAAGGCCGTATAGTAGCAATCGATCCAGGCATACGAACATTTGCTACATTTTATGCTAATGATTGTTGTGGTAAGATTGGTTTTAGAGATTTTGGTCGTATACAAAGGTTGTGTGAGCATCTTGACAAACTAATTTCTAAAGTTAGTATTGCTAAAAATTCTAAAATTAACAATACTAAGATTAGAAATATGAAGAAAGCTGCTAATCGTATGCGATTAAAAATTACTGATTTAATATCTGAATTACATTATAAGACAGCTTTATTTTTTGTTTTAAATTTTGACGTAATAGTTATTCCAAAGTTTGAGACTCAAGATATGGTTAAAATTGGAGGTCGTAAAATTAAGTCTAAATCTGTTAGATCTATGTTAACATTTTCTCATTATAAGTTTCACAAGTTTTTAGAGCATAAGGCTGCGCAATACGGTAAGTCTATTGTTTATCAATGTGAAGCATATACGAGTAAGACGTTGTCATGGAATGGTAAGATTATAGAGAATTTAGGTAGTAGGAAGTATGTTGAAGATGGGTCAATTGAAATGGATCGTGACCTAAACGGGGCAAGAGGAATATATCTTCGTGCTCTTTGTGAGATTCCACCTTCTAAAGTAGCGTAAGCTTTTTAGATGCAAAATAATGCAAAAGTTAAATTTTGTTAAATTTAAAGGATCGG
>Ga0172380_10008043_pt1 | contig 11691 bp, 11 predicted proteins | sample Leawe162metaG_FD_119747 | JGI IMG/M metagenome (GOLD analysis project Ga0172380, IMG submission 119747) | Leachate microbial communities from a municipal landfill in Southern Ontario, Canada - Leachate well 162 metaG | ecosystem: Engineered > Solid waste > Landfill > Unclassified | place... | reverse complement strand
GCGATGGTCAGCCAGTTCGACAAGGACGACGTCGAGCGCGTCGGCCTGGTCAAGTTCGACTTTCTCGGCCTGCGCACCCTGACCATACTCGACGAGGCGGTCCGCTCGGTGCGCCGCCTCAACCCGGAGATGGCCGACTTCCGGCTGGAGCACATTCCGCTCGACGACAAACCCACCTTCGAACTCTTCGCGGCAGCGAACACCACTGCGGTGTTCCAGTCCGAGTCGCGTTCGGCCAAGGATCTCGAGCGGCGGCTGAAGGGCGACAGCTTCGAGGACATCATCGCCCTGATGGCGCTGAATCGCCCGGGGCCGCTGCAGTCGGGCATGGTGGACGACTTCATCAACCGCAAGAATGGCCGCGCCAAGGCCGAGTACTTCCATCCCGATCTCGAGCCTGTCTTGCGCCCCACCTATGGCGTCATCGTGTACCAGGAACAGGTGATGCTCGTGGCGCAGATCCTCGCCGGCTACACCCTCGGCGCCGCCGACCTGTTGCGTCGTGCCATGGGCAAGAAGAAGGCCGAGGAAATGGCGCAACAGCGCGCCATCTTCACCGAGGGTGCGATGGCGCGCGGCGTGACCGAAAAGCTGGCGACCCACCTCTTCGACCTGATGGAGAAGTTCGCCGAGTATGGCTTCAACAAGTCGCACTCGGCCGCCTACGCGCTGATCGCCTTCCAGACCGCGTGGCTCAAGCACTACCATCCGGCGGCCTTCATGGCGGCGACCTTGAGTTCGGAACTGGCCGACACCGACAAGGTGCAGATCTTCTATCAGGATGCGCTGGCCAACGGCATCCGCTTCCTGCCGCCGGACATCAACGCCGGCGGCGTGCGCTTCGAGGCGGTCGACGCCCACACCATCCGCTACGGTCTCGGCGCCTTGAAGGGCACCGGCGAAGCGGCGCTCGAGGCCATACTGCGGGCCCGTGCCGGCGGACCCTTCCTCGATCTTCTCGACTTCTGCCGGCGGGTGGATAAGCGGGTGGTCAATCGTCGCGTCATCGAAGCGCTGATTCGCGCCGGGGCCTTCGATGCGCTCGACGATCATCGCGCCCGCCTTCTCGCCTCCGCGGGCATCATGCTCTCGGCGGCCGAGCAGGCCGACCGGCATGCGCAGCAGGGCGGCCTGTTCGACGGCGGCGGCGCCCACACGCCGCAATACGCCGATACCCGCCGCTGGAGCGAACGCGAGCAGCTGCTGAACGAGAAGCAGGCCCTGGGCTTCTTCTTTTCCGGACACCCATTTACCGCTTACCGCAGCGAACTGGCGCCCTTCCTGAAGAAGTCGCTGGCCCAGCTGGAGGCGAGCCGCGAGGCGATGCTGCTCGCCGGCATCGTGGTCAGTTGGCGCACGCAGATGACCCGGCGCGGCAAGATGGCCATCGTCACGCTCGACGACGCCGGCGCGCAGATCGAGGTGGCGGTGTACAACGAGTTGTTCGAGGCAGAGCGCGGCAAGATCAAGGAAGACGAGTTGCTGCTGGTGGAGGGCAGGGTGCAGCGCGACGAATTCTCCGGCAGCCTGCGCGTCGTCGCGGACAAGCTGTTTACCCTGGGCGAGGCGCGTGGGCGCTTTGCCAAGGGTCTCTTCCTGGCCATGAACGGCCTATCCAACGCCGAGAAATTGCGCTCCCTGCTCGCCCCCTACCGCGGCGACAGCGCCGCCTGCCCGGTGCGGGTCAGGTACCGCAACGGCGAGGCCGAGGTCGAACTGGGCCTGCCCGACGCCTGGCGCGTGCGGCTCGACGACGGACTGCTGGCCGCGCTCAAGGAGTGGTTGAGCCCGGCCAACGTCAGCGTCGTCTATCAGTAGCCTTGGCGTGTGGTCGAGAGTGCCAGGGAGGAGTCAGGCCGGCCCGCAGGGGACCTTAAATTCCCTGGGCGGACTCGCGCGCCCATGCGCCGGCTTCAGCCAGCATTTGGTTGAACTTGTCAAGATCGATGCCAAGTTTGACGCACAACTCCCCGACATGCGCTGCGTCGCCTTGCTCGCAGGCCTCGGCCAGTTGCAGCGTGCGGGCGCATGAGCCGCTTCGCCTGATGAGGGCATCGGTGACCTCAGGTGGCAATGTCATCTGCGACATGAGTGAATTCATCGGTACCTTGAACATCACGTCGAGCAGAGACAACATGCCGGTCAGGAACAGCGCTTGCCTCATCGCGGCGGTGGAATCCGTCCCCGCCAGAAGTTCCATGAGCCGGCCGCGCGCCAGCGCGTTTTCCAGCAAGGCTTGCTGGCCAGGAGAGGTCGGCGCCGTCACGCATAGGAGCAATACAAGCCAGCGGTAGAGAGGCTCTCTGCCGACAATCAATACGGCATCCCTGATCGATATGATGTCCTGAGTGGCGCCGACAGCCGCCGAGTTGGCGACGCGAAGGATGCGGTAGGAGATCATCGGATCGAGCTTGATTTGCTCGGCGATCTCCTCCAGTTCCGCCCCCGCGCGGATGCGACCCAACAGGTCGGAAATCCGCAAGGCGCTCGGATTGACTTTGGTCTGGCTCCATTCGTCGCGTCGCCGAATGAACGGACCTTGGAAGAAGGCGAAGTTCAAACGGCAGCAGGCGTCAAATTCTTCCTGGGTTTCCACGCCCCGGATTCCAAGCTTCAGCCCAGGGTGTTGTTTCGAGAGCTGGCGGGAAACCTGCAGCAGATCGGGTGGCAGGAGTTCGGCGACGGAAAGGAAGGCCACATCGATTGCATCCGCCAGCGCAGGGTTCTGCAGCGCCGCGCGGCCGTCTTGGAGCCCCACCGCGACGCCGGCCCGCTTCAGCGCAGAGATACGATCGATCTGCTGCGCGTCGTCTCGACGCAAAGCATCGGCACGGATTAGCAGGGTCGTGTTTGTCCAAGCCAGGTAATCGATCATTTGATCGTCCAGAAGCTTGTGGCCGATCGCGACGAAAGCAATCCGATCACCTACCATCTTGCGCGCATCCTGAGCGCAGACGTGGCGCAGCAGCGCTCGGCCCCGGTCGAGCTCGTAGTCCGCAGAGGCCAGCTCATCTCCCTCGGCGAATTCATACCCGACCACTGCCATCGCGCGGTTCAACACGGCCCGGCGCAAGACCATGAGACGGCCTGTTGAAAACTCGCCCGGAGTGCCAAGAATTATCGGGTCAGGATTGATGGGAGGTGCACTTTTCTTGGCCGCGGGGGCGCTTGGGGAACGCTCAGCGTGCTGGCTGTGACGGAATAGTGACACGAAGCTCATGGTTTGGCCCATCCTGAATTCATGAAGCTGGTTCAGCGCTGCCGCGCCGTGCCCAAGAGAATGTTACGCCCGCGCCCAGCCGACGGCAATGACAATAACATAAAATGGACGACTCCTGCGGTCGGCCCCGTACGGCGCAGGACGAAAAAAAGGAGCGGCGAACCGCTCCTTTCTTACCACTGTGATGACGATCTGCTACTTGAAGCTATACAGGTAGCTGACGCCGATCGTATTGACCGAGTAGTTCGGCGAACTCATACAGGTGCCGACGTAGCCCGGAACCGTGATGGCACAGTTGAGGCTGGTGCCGGGCGTCGAGTTGTAGGCATCCCATTGCCAGTCGGCGGACTTCAGATGGGAGTACTGGTAGTTCACCCGAATCGCCTCTAATGGGTCAGTTTTCGGTCAGCGGCAACATCTGGTCGAAAAAGGCGAATTCCGCGAGGATCTCTACTACCGGATCCACGTCGTGGAGTTGCAGATTCCGCCCTTACGCGAACGCAAGGAGGACATCCTATGGCTCGCAGGACGCCTGTTGGACGCCGAGGCCGCGCAAGGACGCAAGCCGCGGCGCAGCCTCTCGCCCGCCGCGGAACACGCGCTCCTCGATTACCCCTGGCCGGGAAACATCCGCGAGCTCAAGCATTGCCTGGGCCGGGCGTGCGTCCTGTCCAGCCAGGCTGTGCTCACGAAGGAACTGTTGTTCGCAGGGCACGCCCCCGAGGTCGACGCCACGTTAGCTCCCTCTCTCGGCGACTACCTGGAGACTCACGAGCGGCGCTATATCGAGGAAGCCCTGCGGACTAAATCCGGGCGCATCGCCGAGACCGCGGCGGCTCTGGGCATCAGTCGCAAGAATCTCTGGGAAAAGATGAAGAAGCTGAACTTGAACTAGCCCATTCTTGGGCGGACTGATGGCTGCGGCCACCGGGCGCAGCTGGCGCACCGGAGCGCGATCAAGAAGTGCGAGGGACTGGGGTCCAGCGGGCGACTTCAGCGATCCTAGCTATCTGCTCATCTCGATGAAGATTGGGAGAGTCGAGCGCAATCGCAGGTCGGTTGGCGATATCTCCGGCTCATGCTCGATTCGGATCGAGTGAGCATGAACATTTGGCTGAACAGCATCAACCGGGCGGCGCGCGAGTCCACCGTCAAGCTGCGGCGCCGCTGGTCCACCTGGTCGATGCTCGCTATCTATTTGCTGAAAGGCGCCAGTTCGCCGGGATGCCTGAGCATTTTGTTGACTTCGTCCATGTGCAACTCTTCCTGGACGATCATTTCTCGGGCGTACTCCTCCAGGAGTATGGAATTGCCCTCGGCGATCTTGAGCAAATCGTAGTAACAGGCAAGCGCCGATTGCTCGTGTTCCAAGCTCTCCCTGAGTATGTCGCCAATATCGTGTTTCTCGGTCTCCAACAGCGAGCCGATCTTTAGGGACGGATGGCCGCCGAGCAAGGTGACCAACTCTCCGGCCTTTTGCGCATGTTGTAGCCCTTCAATGGCGTTGCCCTTTAGCCAAGCGACGATGGGAATTCGGTTGTAGCCATACACCATCAGAGAATAGTGCGTATAGCGAACCACCCCTGCCAGTTCGGCTTCCATAATGCGGTTTAGCGCATTGATCGCTTGCTTCAACTTCTTCTTGTCCTTCATATCGGCCTCTCAGTTCAGTGGTTGAAAACGAGTTGAGACACGCGGTGAGATCGCTGCTTGAAGTATAGACAGTGCATGCCCATCCAATCAAAAGATCGTACGGGTTTACTGGTATGTGGAATACCGCAGGCGATGTATTTCCATTGTCGTCGCTAGCGAATATGCTTTCAACGCAGCCGCACAAATGGATCTCTACTACTCGATCAGCGGGCAACTGCTTATCCAGCCACCGCATCCCGATAGAGCGCTGCTATCGGAGCGATTGCAATAAGCAAATTGAGGCGAACATGCCGAACGCCTATGATATCTCCGCGACTACCGATCACCGTCACCCCGACTCACCCAACCCGAGGAGAACATCATGCAATTGAAGGGAAGCAAGACCGAGCAGCATCTGAAAGACGCCTTTGCCGGCGAATCCCAGGCCAACCGCCGCTACCTGTATTTCGCGAACAAAGCCGACGTCGAAGGCCAGCAAGACATCGCCGCACTGTTCCGTAGCACCGCCGAGGGAGAAACCGGCCACGCCCACGGCCATCTCGAATACCTCGAAAAGTGCGGCGATCCGGCCACCGGGCTGCCATTCGGCGCCACCATCGATAACCTGAAGTCGGCCGTCGCCGGCGAAACCCACGAGTACACCGACATGTACCCAGGCATGGCCAAGGACGCCCGTGCCGAAGGCTTCGGCGAAATCGCCGACTGGTTCGAGACTCTGGCCAAGGCTGAACGCTCGCACGCCAATCGCTACCAGAAAGCCCTTACCGAACTCGGCTGAGCAATCTGGGCCAAGTGAGGCACTCCGGCCGTCGCGGATAGCCAAGGCGGCCGGTCTTTCCTCCGAACAAGAGTAAGGGAGAACAAGATGGCACGCGAAGGCAATCTCGAAGCCCCGACCCGACATGCGCTTGACTGGCAGAACCTCGAGTTCTACAACGAGGAAGCGCTTCACAGGGAGATGGAGCGCGTCTTCGAAATCTGTCACGGCTGCCGGCGCTGTATCAGCCTATGCCAGTCTTTCCCAACTTTGTTCGACCTGGTCGATTCATCCGAATCCATGGGGGTCGACGGGGTAAATAGAAAAGATTACTCGAAGGTCGCCGATCACTGCTATCTCTGCGATCTGTGCTATATGACCAAGTGCCCCTACGTGCCGCCGCACGAGTGGAGCGTGGACTTCCCTCATCTCATGCTGCGCGCCAAAGCGGTCCATTACCAAAAGGGGCAGTCCAAGCTGCGTGACAAGATCCTGACAAGCACCGATGCGGTCGGCCGATTCGTGGGCATTCCCGTCATTGCTCCGACGGTCAACGCCGTTAACAAGATCGGCGTCGTGCGCAGAGCGCTCGAAGCGATAGCCGGTATTCACCACGAGGCTTGGCTTCCCGAATTTTCCAGCCGTTCGCTCAGAAGTTGCCTCCGCGAACTGGGGCCGGAGACCAATGGTGAAGCGGCCGGCAGAACCACAGGTAAGATTGCACTGTTCGCCACCTGCTACATGAACCACAACGAACCCGGTCCCGGCGAGGATTGTGTGGCCGTGTTCGAACACAACGGCATCCCCGTGACCATCGCGCCGAAGGAGCGTTGCTGCGGCATGCCCAAGTTGGAACTGGGTGACCTCCAATCGGTGAAGGCAGCTAAGGAGGCCAATATTCCGGTATTGGCAAAACTCGTCGACCAAGGCTGGGATCTCACCGCGCTGGTGCCTTCCTGCGTGTTGATGTTCAAGCAGGAACTGCCGCTGATGTTTCCGAACGATACGGACGTGCAGAAAGTGAAGAATGCCTTCTTCGATCCCTTCGAATACCTGATGCTGCGCTACAAGGAAGGCAAGTTGAAAACCGATTTCAAGCAGTCGCTGGGCAAGGTGGCCTACCATGCCGCCTGCCACCAGAGGGTACAGAACGTCGGTCCGAAAACCAAGGAGGCGCTGTCACTGGTGCCGAATACCGAGGTCGAGATCATCGAGCGTTGCTCTGGTCACGACGGTACCTACGCTGTGAAGAAAGAGTTCCACCAGTACGCCATGAAGATCGTGAAGCCGGTGGTGACTCGCGTCAATGAGGCCAAGCCCGACCACTATGGTTCTGATTGCGCAATGGCTGGCCACCACATTGCCCACGCGAGGGCCGACGGCTCTGCGCCAGAACACCCCATGACTCTGCTGCGCACAGCCTATGGCATCTGAAATGAAACCCATGCTGACGCACGCCGATCTCTTTAGCCTCGAACAGTACGCCCGCATCCGGCCCGAGTTCCGAGCCAAGGTCATTGCACACAAGAAGAACCGTCGTGTGCCCCTTGGCGAGCATGCCGCGCTTTACTTCGAGGACGCATTGACCATGCAGTATCAGGTGCAGGAGATGCTGCGGCTGGAACGCATTTTCGAGCCCGAGGCGATCCAGGAAGAACTCGATGTCTACAATCCACTGATTCCGGACGGCAGCAATTGGAAAGCCACGTTTATGCTGGAGTACAGTGACGCCGAGGAACGCAAGGAGGCGTTGGCACGTTTGATCGGCATCGAAAAAGCGGTGTGGGTGAGTGTCGGAGATCTTCCCCGGGTTCGCCCCATTGCTAACGAAGATCTCGATCGACAGACAGAAGACAAGACATCTTCTGTGCATTTCATGCGCTTTGAGTTGACGCCGAAGATGGTGGTGGCGGTCAAGTCCGGCGCGGCAATCTACGCCGGCATCGATCATCGGGAATACGAGGCGACGACACGAGTACCAGATTCTGTGCGGACCTCGCTGGCGGCCGATCTGACCTGAAACGTCAATTCAAGATGCGATGAGTAATGAAGATGCTGAGCCTGAAGTAGTGCTCCGCCTGTCCACAGCCAGCAAAGAGGCCCCGTTTCACCGGGGCCTCTTTGCTTCTGCCGCTGCCGCTTACAGTTCCTTGGCGTGTTCGGCCAGATACTTGGCGACGCCGGCGGTGGAGGCGGTCATGCCCGGCTTGCCCTTCTTCCATCCCGCCGGGCAGACCTCGCCGTGCTCTTCGGCGAATTGCAGAGCATCGACCATGCGCAGCATCTCGTCGATGTCGCGGCCGAGCGGCAGGTCATTGATCACCTGGTGGCGCACGACGCCCGCCTTGTCGATCAGGAAGGAGCCGCGGAAAGCCACACCGCCGGAGGACTCGACGTCGTAGGCCTGGCAGATCTCGTGCTTCGTGTCGGCCACCAGGGGGTACTTGACCTGGCCGATGCCGCCCTTGTCGACCGGGGTGTTCTTCCAGGCGAGGTGGGTGAACGCCGAGTCGATGGAGCACCCGATCACTTCGACGCCGCGCTTCTTGAATTCGTCGAGGCGGTGATCGAAGGCGATCAACTCGGAAGGGCAGACGAAGGTGAAGTCCAGCGGGTAGAAGAACAGCACCGCGTACTTGCCCTTGGTTGCCTTGGAAAAGCTGATCGACTGGATTTCATTGTTGCCGAGGGTCGCATTGGCGGTGAAATCGGGGGCTGGTTTGCCGACGAGAACTGACATGGGATTCTCCTTTCGAAAGTGGGTGAGCCGCACTGCGCTGATCGGGAGTTAAATTATTCCGGGCGCATGGAAGAGAATTTTACTGCAAGGAAATGCAATAGAAGCCGTATCTGCGATTGCATTTCGCTATGGCTGCAATAGACGGTGCCTATGGCTGCGGGCGCCGGGCGAAGGGCCGTCCCGAGCCCGGTACAGTGTGATACATGGAGTCGCACAGGGACGAACCACCGTCACCCCCTTGTATCGAAAGGGGGTCGGGGGGAATGCGGTTTATTCCGTCGGCCTTTGTTCGAATGTCTCGAAGGAGCCCTCGGCCAGTTCGACCGCGACATGCTCGACCTGCGCGCCGGGCGGACCCTGCCTTGCCCAATAGAGGATGGCAGCGACGGCATCGGCGGGACCGGCGACCACAGCCTCGACGCTGCCATCGACGCGGTTGCGCACCCAGCCGGTGATGCCCAGTGCGCGCGCGGTGCGTGCCATGCTATAGCGATAGCCGACGCCCTGGACCAATCCGCTGACCAGCAGACGGCGACGCTCCACGTTCAGGACCCGGTGATCGCCGTGAGTATGCCCTGGAGCAGCGCGCGCGGCGTCGGCGGACAGCCGGGCACCACCAGGTCGACGGGAATGACGTTGGCGACGCGACCGCAGCTCGCATAGCTCGCACCGAAGATGCCGCCGCTGGCGCCGCAATCGCCGACCGCGACGACCAGTTTCGGCGCCGGAGTGCACTCGTAGGCGCGCTTGAGCGCCGTCTCCATGTTCTTCGCCACCGGGCCTGTGACCAGCAGCATGTCGGCGTGCTTGGGGCTGGCGGCGAACTTGATGCCGAGCGCCTCGAGGTTGTAGTAGGGATTGGACAGCGCGTGGATCTCCAGTTCGCAGCCGTTGCAGGAACCGGCATCGATCTGGCGTATCACCAGGGCGCGGCCGAGGATGGTCAGCATCGCGTTCTCGAGGCGGCTGGCGATCAGGCGAAGCTCGGGGTCGGGATCGGGCACGGCTTCCGTCTTGAATCCCGTTTTGACGATCTGTTTGAGCAGGTGATACATGGCGAGCGTTACAGGTCAGCGCCTGAGTAGGTGAGATTGAAGGACTTGTTGATCAACGGAAAATCGGGAACGATGTTGCCCATCACCGCGTGCTCCAGCGCCGGCCAGATGTTCCACGAAGGGTCGTGGCAGTGGCAGCGGCGGATGCGGCCGTCGCCGTCGGCCGCCAGCGCCACCAAGATGTCGCCGCGCCAGCCCTCTATCCAGCCGACGCCCATCGCGCCATCGCGGCCGCTACCCACCGCGGCGAGCGGCGCGCAGCGTTCGCCTGCTGGCAGGCGCGCGGCGATCTCCTTGATCAGGCGCAGCGACTCGAACAGTTCCTCGAAGCGCACTGTGACGCGGGCGGCGACGTCGCCCGCGCGGTGGCTGGCGAGCTGCACGTCGAGTTCGGCGTAGGGGGCGATGGCGTTGTGCAGGCGCAGATCCCAGGTCTGGCTGCTGGCGCGCCCCGCCAGCCCGCTGATGGACAATTCGGCGGCAAGGCGTGGTTCCAGACGGCCCGTCGTGATGAAGCGGTCCTGCAGGCCGGCGTGCTCGTCGTAGATGTGTTTGAGTATGCGCACTTCGCGCTCGATGGCGGCGCACTGCTCGACCAGCTTGGCTGCCGCTCCTGCGCTCAGGTCGACGCCGACGGCGACGCCGCCGGGACAGACGCAATCCATCAGCAGGCGGTGGCCGAAGAGTTCCGCCGAGAGGCGCAGCCAGTCCTCCCGGAGGCGCATGAACTGCGACAGTCCGAAGGCCAGGGCCGCGTCGTTACCGAGATAGCCCAAGTCCCCCAAGTGGTTGGCGACGCGCTCGCGTTCCAGCAGCAGCGCGCGCAGCCACTGTGCCCGCGGCGGCACAGGCGTGCCGCAGAGCGATTCGGCGGCGAGGCAGTAAGCCCAGGCGTAGGCGACCGTCGAATCGCCGGAGACGCGTCCGGCCAGCCGGTGGCCCTCGACGAGCGTCATCTGCTCGAAGCGCTTCTCCACGCCCTTGTGCGTCCAGCCCATGCGCTGCTCGAGGCGAAGCACCTTCTCGCCGACGATGGAAAAGCGGAAGTGGCCGGGTTCGATGATGCCCGCGTGTATCGGTCCCACCGCGATTTCGTGCACCCCCTCGCCCTCGACGCGGACGAAGGGGTAGTCCTCGGGCTGCGGCGGAAATTGTTGGCTGGCGTCGCAATCGCGGCGCAGCGGGAAAAAGTCTGGCGGCCAATTGTTGTGGCGTAGCCAGGGGCGCTTATCGCCGCCCAGGGCGCGCATGCCGAGCAGGTCGCGGGTGGCGCGCTGCTGCCTGTTCGCGGCGGGAAACAGCGGCTCGAGGTCGGGGTAGTCGGGCGCATCGGCGGGAAGCTGCAGCGTTACCAGGGCCAGGCCCTCGGCGACGCAGAAGGCGACGTGCAGGGCGTAGCCCGCGCCGCGTTCCCGCTCGTCCGTGCCCCAGAGCGAGACGAAGCGGCCGCCGCCCTCCTTCACCGCTTTGGCGAAAGAGAGCAACCCGGCTGCGTCTGCCTGTGCCTGCATAGCGGCGAGTTCGCCGGGCAGGGGTTCGAAGTCCAGGGCTTGATCGAGCAGGCGCATGATGCTCATCCGATCAATTTGGCTGCCTGCCGATACCACTCGGCGAGGTAGGGAGGTATCCACAGGCCGAGCATCAGCACCAGCCCCAGGTGCATGAACACCGGCAGCATCGCCGGCCTGTGCGGCAGGCGCTGCGCCGTCGGTTCGCCGAAGACCATGGGTTGCACCTTGCCGAGGATGGCGGCGAAGGCGACGCCGAGCGACAGCAGCAGTATCGGTGTCGCCCAGGGCTGCAAGCGCATGGCCGTGGTGAGGATGAGGAACTCGCTGGTGAACACGCCGAAGGGCGGCATGCCGAGTATCGCCAGTGTCCCCAGCATCAGGCCCCAGCCGACCATGGGGCTCAACTGGATCAGCCCCTTGATGCGCTCGATCAGCTGCGAGCCGCATTTTTGCGTGGCGTGGCCGACCGCGAAGAAAATCGCCGACTTGGTCAGTGAGTGCACCGTCATGTGCAGCAGGCCGCCGAAGCAGGCCACCGGGCCGCCCATGCCGAAGGCGAAGGTGATGATGCCCATGTGCTCGATCGACGAATAGGCGAAGAGGCGCTTGATGTCGCGCTGCCGCGACAGGAAGAAGGCGGCCACCACCACCGAGAGCAGGCCGAAACCCATCATCAGGATGGCCGCCAGGTTGCTGTGCAGGGCCCCGTCGGCGAGCACCTTGCAGCGCACCACGGCGTAGAGGGCGACGTTCAG
>Ga0172380_10008042_pt1 | contig 11694 bp, 12 predicted proteins | sample Leawe162metaG_FD_119747 | JGI IMG/M metagenome (GOLD analysis project Ga0172380, IMG submission 119747) | Leachate microbial communities from a municipal landfill in Southern Ontario, Canada - Leachate well 162 metaG | ecosystem: Engineered > Solid waste > Landfill > Unclassified | place... | reverse complement strand
TACGGATAACCAGGCTGCGTTCCCGCTACCGGCCTACGAATGCTACCCGGCTACGCCAAACAAATGGGCGCCCCTTTTCTCTCAGGGGGCATCCTGCTTCAGGATGCCCCCTGAGCAGTTACCGAAAATATACATCATCGTATTTTCAAGTCGTTCGAGCCAAGGCCGAGCGAGTATTGGATCTCTATCAAGGGGTCTGGGAAGGCCATGTTTGGGGACCCGACGACCACGTGATCTCCGCCGACGAAAAAACCAGCATCCAAGCTCGCATCCGTTTACACCAAAGCCTGCCGCCCCGGCCAAAGGAGGCGATGCGGGTGGAATTCGAATATGAGCGCGGCGGTGCGTTGGCGTATTTGGCCGCTTGGGATGTGCGAAGAGCCAAAATCTTCGGCCGATGTGAACATACCACCGGCATCGCCCCCTTTGACCGGCTCGTCCAGCAAGTGATGGAGAAAGAGCCCTACCGGAGCGCCCAAAGAGTATTTTGGATTGTGGACAATGGCTCGTCCCATCGCGGAGCCGCGGCGGTCAGGCGACTTCAAGGCACCTATTCCAGCCTCCGCCTGGTCCATCTGCCCGTTCATGCCAGTCGGCTCAACCAAGTGGAGATTTATTTCTCGGTGATCCAGAGAAAGGTGCTCACTCCCAATGATGTTCCCTGGGAGAGCAGAGAGGCGTCCCCTTATCCTGGCAAACTGGTGTGACGCGCCCCCGACAACGGATGCCGGGGCAGAGTATCTTTGAGCCATGGTCCGACACGCGCCGTGGAGGGCGCAGTCGGATCGGGGGCGGCCGGTGTCTTGGCATACTGACCCAAGCCGTCGCGTGATGCGCGGAATTCTTGCGTGAGCCATCCGGTCGCCCCGTCTCCGGTTTTCATTTCCTCATGCCGTGTGCTCCGGAAGTTTCCGGGATGCGTGAGGGAAAATGGTGTCGTCGCAAAAGATTCATGGCTGCAGGGGAAGGTGGACGGAGCGCGACCCCATGACGACGCGACGCCAAAACCCCAGGGGAGTGGTTTCCTTGGCAATGAGGGCGATGCCACCGGGGATGGTGCGCCATTTGCGGATAAGGATGAGCCAGGAGTGCGATGCCGCGTCGGCGCGTTCCTGGTCCGAGGCGGTGCTGGAGCGGCTTCGCGGGTCGAGGTAGGGGACGCCGGTTGAGGACAAGGGAGCGGAGAAGTCGCAGGTAACGGCGGGCTCCGGCGAAGATGCCGTGCTGGCCGTTGGCGTTCCAACGCGAGATGCGCTCCGTGAGCTCGGGAGGGCCGTAAAGATGGATTTGGGGGGCGCTTTGGACCGTCCAGTCTTTGAGGAGGTGGTTGCAGCGGGCCGGTGTGTGACCTTGGCTGGCGGGCTGGTCCGGGCCGCCGCTCTGGAAGGTGCGAGGGACGATGCCGGCGAAGGCGCAGAGCGAGAAAACGGGTCAAACCTTGCTCTCGGACAATTTTCGAAGGGCTGCAAAAAATTTGCGTGCGGAAAGAGGGCGCGAGCCGCGTCACTGCTCCCGGCGGTTCATATCGAAAGTCAAAGGGGGCAGGCTTTGCGGGGATTGACACCTTGCCCCGCGCAAGCGCGCCCTGGTGACGAGAAACAAGTGCCTTGCACCTGCTCGGGAAGAGAGAAACAGAAGTCTCGACATATTTTGGGTGCCGGAGGACAAGAAGGCATGTCGGCGCGGGGAAAATTCTGAAAACACCACTTGTCTTTCCGACCGCTTCGGGTCGATGTTATCGCCGACAGCCATGAGCACCGAATCTTCACGCCATATTTTTACAGATTTTGATTCCGCTCTGGGGGATCTGAGAAAGAACGTGCTGATGATGGCCAGCCTCACGGTCCGCAGCATGGAGAACGCCCGCAAAGGTCTCTTCGAGAGGGAGGAGGACTGGTGCAATACCGTGATCGCGGACGATGAGGAGATAGACACGCTGGAAATCCAGGTGGACCGGGATGGGATCGAAACCATGCTGCGCTTTCATCCGGTGGCCTCGGACCTGCGCCAGGTAATCGCTTCGATGAAGATGAGCGTCAATCTGGAGCGCATCGCCGACCAGACCGTCGGCATCGCCCGGCGCGCCCGGAAGCTCAATGCCAACGCCCTGCTTCCGGAAACCGCCGAGACCGGGCCGCTGTTCCGGCATGCGGAATCCATGGTGATCGATGCCATCAAAGGCTATGCCGACCAGGACACCGAGCTGGCGCGCACGCTCAAATCCCGCGACCGGGAGATGGATGCCATGAACCGGGATTTTGCGAACAAACTCACCGAGCTGATGCCGAAGCACCCCGAGTCCATCCAAGGCTATCTCGAACTCATTTTCATCGCCCGTTTCCTCGAGAGGATCGGTGATCAGGCAACGAATATCGCCGAGGATACGATCTTTGCGGTGGCCGCGGAGGATATCCGCCATCTCCAGGCCGGGTAGCCATTTTCCGTTCGGTCAGGAATCCGCGATTTCGTAGTCGCGAAGGTAGCAACCCGGATCCTCCGCCCACGGGTCTCCGTATTCCTGGTAAGCGCGCACGCGGAAACCTCCGCCGCAGACTTCCTGGAAGCGGCATCCGGCGCACCGGCCCTTCAGGCGCGGCAGACGGTCGCGAAGCCCCGACAAGAGCGCGTCGTTCCGGCTGCTCTTCCAAATTTCACGGAACGGTTGTTCCTTCACATTCCCGAGGGTGTGGAACTGCCAGAATCGGCTGGGATGGACGTTGCCCTGGCTGTCGATATTCGAGATGCCCGGGCCCGGCATCTCCCCTCCATTCCGCTTGAGCTGCCTCCAGATCTCATCCGCGCGTTTTGGGTTGCGGCGCCGTGTCGTGAGCCAGAAAAAGGCCCCGTCCGCCGGCTGGCCGGCAGTCAAGACTTCCCGGTTGTTGCCATCGCGGTTCCAGCGTTTGACCGCGTCCGCGATCATTCGCAGGGCCTGGCGGGTTCCCGCAGGCGAGAGCAGGCCGAGATCCGTGCCGCGACCGGAATAAACCAAATGGCAAAAACAAACCCTGGAAATTTCCACCTCCTCGATCAGGCGAAGGATTTCCGGCAACTGGGCGGCGTTCTGCCGGGTCAGCTTGAGGCGGAGGCCGGCCTTCTGCCCCGCTCCGCGGCAGTGGCGGAAGGCATCGACGGATTTCTTGAAGGCCCCCGCGCGCCCGCGGAAACTGTCGTGATTTTCTCCGATCCCATCCAGCGAGATCGCGACATAAGTGGCGCCGAGATCCTTCAACCGTTCGGCGGCGCGCGAATCGATCCGCGTGCCATTGGTGGAAACCGTCACCCGCAGGCCCTTTGCGACCGCATAGCCGGCCACATCGAAGAAATGCGGATGGAGCATCGGTTCCCCTCCGGAGAGCAGGACGGCCGGCACCCCGCAGTCGGACAGATCGTCCACGACGTCGACCATTTTTTCGAGGGTCAGTTCGCCGGGGTAATGCTTGGTGGTGGAATCCGAATAGCAGTGGAGGCATCGGAGATTGCAGCGCCGGGTGATGTTCCAGACAACCGCTGCCTTGCTTTCGGGGGAGCCCATCCATTCGTCACGGATGGCATCGGCTGACTGCGGCGTGCCGCAGAGCAGTTTGGTCACGTTGATCATAACGCGTGCATTCCAAGCGATCTTGACGGACGGCGCCTGAATGATCCTTGATGTCCGTCAACCAATTCCAGCAGACGTTCCGTGGGCAAAAACATTGGAAAGTTCGTTTTGACCTTGCGCGGCAAAACGCGGATCTTTTCCGAAACGATGGGCGCCGAGAACGAACTGGTTGATTGGGAGCAGTTGGACATGATGGCCGATGGATACACTCCGGATTTCGTGGAAATCTACCGGGAATTTCTCGATCAGACACCCGAACTGCTCGACGTCTTGGAAAAGCATTTTCTCCAGGACGATGTGGAGCAAACGCGGGAGGCGGCCCACAAAGCCAAAGGCAGCGCGGCCAATTTCGGGTTCGTGGGCGTGAGTGTTCCCATGTCCCGGCTTGAGCTGCAGGCAAAAGAAGCGGGGAACCTGGGCGGCGCGCGCAAGTGGGTGCAGGAAGCCCGCGAAAATTTCGAAAGGTCGAAAACCGAGATCCACGAGAAGCGCGGGATCTGAGCTGCTGGAAGCAAGTCCAGGCACCCTCAGCGGGCCTGGGAGGGCAGTTTCCGAACCGCCGTGCCCGAGGGGCCGCGAAGACGCGAGAGCACCCCGGCTGTCTTCTTGATCAGCTGGTCGATTTTGAAACGGAAACTGGAGCGGTAATCCCGTTCGATTTTTTTGACCGGATCCTCATAGCCCGCGTAATTGAAGAGCGCCGCGCGATGGTCCTCGGCGATTTGGCAGAGCTGGGTGTTCTTGAAAATCGCGTCGGCGAGCCGGAGCATGCGGCGGTTTGGCAGGCTGTACGGGTTCGCCTCGCAAACGATGTCGAATGCCGTCCTGGCGTCGTATCCCAAACAGGTGAGCCCAATGATCGCCGACGCGGCCGAGCGGCTCAAACCGGATTCGCAATGCACGAGGATCGCGAACTGGTCCTGTCCCCCCGCTTCCTCCCGGTTGATCTCGTTGAAAAAGCGGATGATCTCCTCGATGTCTTCCTTTTGCGGAGGCCGGCACTTCCGGAACCGGGGCGCAAGCATCTCGATATCGTCCACGTCATGGAAACGGAGTTGCAGGAGTTTGTTCGCGTTTTTGGGCAGCGGAAGCGGCTCCTGCTCGGTGCCGGGGTCGGGCAGACTCACCACATACCGGATGTCGCCGGATTGGTAGCGCGGCAGGGCGGATCGACTGGCCACGGCAAGTTGCATGTCAGGGCGAAGAATAAGACCCTTCCCCGGCTTTCCGCCAATATTTTCGTTCTTTCCCGTCCGGGGATTGTCATCAGGGTTTGGCCTCGCATCCCCGGACTCTTCCTGCGAAAGAAAGGAGATGATGAAAAGCGCGCGATGGCTTCTGGTGTTTCGCAAGGCCGCGGAGATTGTCCGCAGCCACAGGAAGGACGCCCTCATCCTGAGTTCGTCTGGACACTCGTGGACAACCACGAATGGCATCACGGCTACAAAGCGCCGTTTGGCATGGCAAAGTTCGCCCGCGATTCCAAGAAGCGCCTGCTCAGGCCCTCCGCGCTCTTCTACCGCGGCCTCATCGACGGCTCGCGCGCATCCGGCCTCCTCGACGATGTCTCGACCGCGCCCGAGCTTTCTCCCGGCTTCATCGAACGCTGAGCCGCGATGAAAAGTGAGGGCTGTTGACATCGGATCCGGAGGATTTCCCTGCCTCTTTCCAGCATTCAGGCGGGAAGGAGTTTGAGTTTGGAAAGGGCCGCGAGTTTTCTTTGGTGATCGCCGAAAGAGGAAAATGCGTTGCCGCCGATTTTTTGGATTTGAGGATGACGGCATCGCCGCGGTCTTCGATGAGGAGCCCCGAGTCAAACCCATGTTTGCGGATGAGTTGAGCGGGAAGGCGGATCCCGCGCGAATTCCCGATGCGGGCAAGAGAAATCTCGTGGGTTTTACGTAATTACAGTGATCACAAAAAAACTGCGGTCAAGTGAAAAAGAGGGAGAGCTTGTGCGATGGTGAAAGGAGCGTCAAATCCAAGGAATCAATCGTGGATGTCACTGGCGACCGCGATGGCATTCTGCATGGACGTGAATACGACTCTGGCGGCCAAGCGTCAACCGGACGAGCCGAAACGTGGGAGGTTGCACGGCAGAACCGGGGATCGAAATCCGGACTCGCCCAAAGTCCGAGGGAATGGTAAGAGGCTCTGACCATGTTGGAACTTGTTCAAAAAGGAGGCCCTCTTGTGTGGTTGCTCCTCCTCTGCAGCATCACGGCCCTGGGTGTCTTTTTCGAGCGCCTCCTCTCGCTCCACCGCTCCTCGATTCACACCGGGGATTTTCTCCGGGGGCTCGCGAATTTGCTTCGCCGCGACAACCATGCCGAGGCGCTGCAGGAATGCGCGGGTTCGCCCGGGCCGGTGCCGCGTGTCCTTCACGCCGTGATCTTGAAGCACGGGGCCCCCCGCGCGGAACTTCGCGAGATCGCCCAGGAGGCCGGCCAACTCGAGGTGCCCCGCCTGGAGCGCAATCTCGCCCTGCTGGGAACCATCGCCTACGCCACCCCGCTCATCGGATTGCTGGGAACGATCCTCGGCCTCCTCGACGCCTTTCAACAAATCTCCGCCCACGGAGGATATGCCACGGCCGCGGAGATTGCCGGCGGAGTTTACGAGAGCCTTCTCACCTCGGCGGCGGCGCTCACGGTGGCCATTCCCGCTTTCGTGGCGCACAGCTATCTCTCGGCGCGGGTGAGCGCCGTCCTTCATGACATCGAGCGGGCCGCGATCGAAACGATTGAAATTCTCTGCGGACCCAAAGATCCGCCATCCGCCCCGTGAAGCTGGTTCGAACAGCGGAGCCCCATCCGGCGCTCATTTTCGTGGCCCCCGCGCTGGATGTGGTGTTGATCCTGGTTTTCTTCCTGGTTCTGAGCACTTCGTTCCTTTTGCAGCCGGGCGTGGCGGTATCGGTTCCCGATTCTCCGTTTCTGCTCGCCCCGCAGCGGGATCCCCAGGTTGTCAGCGTGACGGCGGCTCCCACGTCCGCGGTGTATTTCGAAAATCAGCAGGTCTCGTTCGAAACGCTGCGGGGCAAGCTGGAGTCCCAGCATGGGCGCAAGCGAACCATCGTGATCAAGGCGGATCGTCTCGCGCCGTTCGACCTGATCGCGCGGGTGATGACCGTTTCCCTCGAGCTCGGGTATCCGACGGTCGTTGCCACCTCGGACAACCGGCAATGAAAGACTCGCTGATTTTCGAGTGGCCGGGCCGGCACCACCTCCATCTCCTGCTGCCGGTGACGATCGTGCTCGCCGCCCTTCTTCATGCCGGCTTGTTTTTTGTATTTTCCATCATCTACCCGCAGTCGGAAAGTGCCGGGCCGGATCCGGCGCAAGCCTGCTTTATCCCGCCCGGCGCGGCGGACGCGCCACGTTTGGAGGCCTTGTTGCGTTCTTCCGACCCCGCGGTTTTTGCGCCTGGACGGGGGCTGGATCTCCCCGAGCCCGTTCCGCCGGTGGCCTACATTCCCCGGTATGCTTCCGACAAGCCGGCTCTCGATCCTCTGCCGCCTTCCTCAAAGCCCGATTTTCCACGCCGCGCATTCGCCGGGCCGGTTCCTGTGCGGCAGGGAAATGCCATGCCCGCCGTGTCGCCACCCTCCCCGACCCGGCTGGTTTCAAGCGACGCCCTTTCCACGCGGATTCCCGCTTTGCCGGAGGGGACGGTTTTTCTCATCCCGCAGGGATTCGATCCGGAGCCGGCGGTTTTTCTCGTTGCCCTGCGCGCAGACGGCCGGGTGGCCCATGTTTTCCAGCAACACAGCTCCGGGAATGCCCTTCTTGATCTCAAGGCCGCGAGTCTTCTCAGGGGATTGCAATTTGCCCCGGACCCCTCGGCCGGTTCGTGGGGATTTGTGACTTTTCAATGGGGGACCGATGTGCATCCCATGGCGCTCCCATGATCCCCATCGAACTGTCCTGGCTCGTCTTCATTTGCCTCCTGGTTTTTCTCTCCGGAATATTTTTCGTTTGGATCAGCTACGAAGTCGTCCGCCGTCAAAAAGCGAACCGCGCGCTCCGGAACCGCCTGCGCTGCCGGGTTTGCAGCATGGAATTCGCGGACGACTCCCCGGATGTCCTCGCGACCTGCCCGCGTTGCGGAAGCTTGAACGAACGCGCGAAACCGGCTTTCTTTTAGCCGGTGAGCAACTTCCGGAAAAATTTCATTGCCAAGCCTGCGGACATCCCGCCTAGTAGGCCGTTCGCAATCGAAACAACGCCACCACCACAATCATGAGCGAACGAAGAGTAGTCCTGACCGGCATCGGAGTCGTCACGCCAATCGGCAACGACCTCCCGACTTTCTGGCAATCCCTGAAAGAGGGGCGCAGCGGCATCAGCCGGTACACCGCCTTCGATTCCACCGATTTCGGCTGCAAGATTGCCGGCGAGGTCCGCGGTTTCGAACCGGCGAAATATTTCAAAAACCCGAAATCCGCGAAACGCACCGACCGCTTCACCCAGTTTGCCATGGCCGGAGCCAAGATGGCTTTGGAGGATTCCGGAATCGACCTGGACGCGGTGGACCACAACCGTTTCGGCGTGATCATCGGGAGCGGAATCGGCGGGCTGCGCAGCATGGAGGACGAATGCAAGCGCCTTCTCGAGCGCGGCCCTTCGCGTGTCTCCCCGTTCACGATAGCGATGATGATTTCGAACATGGCCAGCGGGATCGTGTCGATGGAATACAATCTTTGCGGCCCGAACATGTGCATCGTGACGGCTTGCGCCACGGCCAACAACTCGCTTGGCGAGGCCTGGCGCATCATCAAGTTCGGCGATGCGGACATTTTTCTCGCGGGCGGATGCGAAGCCACGATCACCCCTCTCGGAATCGGCGGATTTTCGGCCATGAAAGCGGTGAGCCTGAGAAACGACGAGCCGGAGAAGGCCTGCCGCCCGTTTGACCGCGACCGCGACGGCTTCATCATGAGCGAGGGAGCAGGCGTCATGGTCCTCGAGGAGTACGGGCACGCCAAGCGCCGCGGGGCCCCGATTTATTGCGAGATTGCCGGCTACGGATGCACGGCGGACGCCTATCACATGACCGCTCCCATGCCGGAAGGCGATGGGGCCGCGCGCGCCATCCAGGTCGCCATGGGACATGGCAGGGTCAACCCGGAACAGATCGATTACATCAACGCCCACGCCACCTCCACCGGGCTCGGGGATATTTGCGAAACCAAGGCGATCAAACTGGCTTTGGGCGACCACGCGAAAAAAGTGATGGTCAGCGCGACGAAATCGATGACCGGCCACCTGCTCGGAGCCGCCGGCGGCGTCGAGCTGGCGGCCTGCGCCCTCGCCATCAAGCACGGTATCGTCCCGCCAACCATCAATCTCGAGAACCCGGACCCCGCATGCGACCTCGACTGCGTGCCGAATGTGGCCCGCGAGGCAAAAGTGAAAACCGTGCTCAGCAATTCCTTCGGATTCGGCGGGCACAATGCCACGCTTCTGATCAAGGCCGTCGCGTGAGGCCGGGATTCAGCCGAAGCGTCCGGTGATATAGTCCTCGGTCTGCTTTTGCGCGGGGTTGGAGAAGATTTTCTGCGTTTCCGCGAATTCGATGAGTTTGCCGAGGTAGAAGAGGGCGGTCCTGTCCGAGCAGCGGGTGGCCTGCTGCATATTGTGGGTGACGATGACGATGGTGAATTCTTTTTTGAGATCGTGGATGAGTTCCTCGACCTTGACCGTCGCGATGGGGTCCAGCGCGGAGCAGGGCTCGTCCATGAGGAGAATCTCGGGCCGGTTGGCGATGGCGCGGGCGATGCAAAGCCGCTGCATCTGGCCTCCGGACATGCTGAGGGCGCTTTCATGCAGGCGGTCTTTCGCCTCTTCCCAGAGCGCGGCGCCCTTGAGGCTGCGCTCGACGGTCTCGTCGAGGACGGCCCTGTTGTTCTGCCCCGCGACGCGGAGGGGATAGACGATATTTTCGTAGATCGATTTCGGGAACGGGTTCGATTTCTGGAACACCATGCCGATGCGCTTGCGCAGGGAGATGACCTCGATGTGCGGGTCGTAGATGCTCTGCCCGTTCACGATCACGTCGCCCTCGTGGCGAACCCCGTCGATCAGGTCGTTCATGCGGTTCAGGTTCCTGAGCAGCGTGGATTTTCCGCAGCCCGACGGCCCGATGAACGCGGTGACCGCGCGCTCCGGGATATCCATCGTGACATCGAACAGCGCCTGCTTGGAACCGTAGTAAAAGCTGAAGTCCTGGATCTTGATGTAGTCGGGCTTTCTGGAATCCGGGGGCGTGGACGTTTTGTCGCTCATGTGGGCAATGAAAGGTTAAAAAGCTCCGGTTGCATATTTTTTCCGCAGGCGTTCCCGGATCATGATGGCGGCCAGGTTCAGCACGACCACCAGCAGGATCAGCAGCAGCGTTGTCGCGAAGACCATCGGCTTGGCGGCCTCGGAATCGGGGGACTGGAATCCCAGATCGTAGATGTGAAAGCCGAGGTGCATGAATTTCCGTTCGAGGTGGACGAAGGGGAATTCGCCATCGATCGGAAGGCTCGGGGCGAGTTTGACGACGCCGACGAGCATGAGCGGGGCGACTTCTCCGGCACCGCGGGCCATGGCGAGAACGAGACCGGTCAGGATGCCGGGGAGCGAGGCCGGGAGGACGATGCGCTGGATCGTCTGCCATTTCGAGGCCCCGCAGGCCAGGGAGCCTTCCTTCATGCCGCGCGGCACGGCGGCGACCGCCTCCTCGGCGGCGACGATCACGACCGGCACCGTCATGAGCGCGAGGGTGAGGGCGGCCCAGAGGATGCCCCCCGTGCCGAATGTCGGGGTCGGCAGGTATTCCCCGAAGAACGTCCGGTCGATGGAACCACCCACAAAATAGACGAAGAAACCGAGGCCGAAAACGCCGAAGACGATCGAGGGTACGCCGGCCAGGTTGTTGACGGCGATGCGGACGGCCCGGACAAAAAATCCCTGCCGGGCATATTCCCGCAGGTAGATCGCGGCGACGACGCCGAATGGCATCACGGCGATGCTCATGAGCATCGTCATCACGAACGTTCCAAAAATGGCCGGGAAGACCCCGCCCTCGGTGTTCGCCTCGCGGGGGTCCTGGGAGAGGAAGTTCCAGATGTTGTGCGCGAAGAGCCCGAATTTTTGCAGGAGGCCCAACTGGTTCGGCTGGTAGAAACCGATGATATTTCCGACAGGCAGCGTCTTTTCCGAACCATTCGGAAGCTTGTAGGTGAGCGTCGCCGCCATCTGGAGCTGGCGGAGCGCGCGGGCCTTGGCGGCGAGCTTGGCATAGCGCTCTTCCAGGGCGGCGATCTCCTTCACCGATGCCGGCGATCCCTGTCCGCGGACCTTGATGTTGTTCATCGTCGCATTGATGCGCCCGATGTCGCGCTTCTCGATGATTTCCATCTCGTGGTGCCGGGCGTTTCCCTCGGAGACGAAGGCCCGGAGGGCCTTGGGAAAGGAGGGGTCGGAGGCCGGGAGTGTCTTTCCGTCGGCGTAGGTGATCGACCCGGGAAATCCGAAGGCGAAGCCATACTCCATGCGCTCGATGACATAGATGGCTTTTGGAGCGACGGTTTTCACGACGTCCGCGCCGTTGATGAACGCGAAATTGAGGCCGTAGCTGTCCTTGTTTCCGATGAAATACTGGAGTTCCGACTGGTCGGAGCGCGGGTTTCCGGTGGCATCGAGCACGGGGGTGCGCTTGACCCGTTTCTGGACGAGGTTTCCGGCGAATGTCTCCCCGCCACCGGGAACGGGGTTGCGCACCCCGGGCTTGAGGGTGACCTCGACGACCGGAGACGGCCAAAAAACGGGCACGCCGTTGGCAACGATGATTCCCAGAAGCCCGAACACCATGAGAAGACCGAGGGTCAGTCCCATGGCCGTGAGCCAGACGAATGGCTCGCCAGGGGCGGCGTGCGTTCGCGTCAGGGAGTTTTCTTTGGTGGCGGCGGACATGGCGGCTATCCCGGATAAATCACAGGGGGGCGGCTCAGATTGCAGAAGATTTTGACTGTCAGCGGGTGCCGTCGACCAAGGCATATCCCCTGGGATCTGGTGCGGGAGGCGGAACCCGCTGGCGGGCACCAC
>Ga0172380_10008041_pt1 | contig 11694 bp, 15 predicted proteins | sample Leawe162metaG_FD_119747 | JGI IMG/M metagenome (GOLD analysis project Ga0172380, IMG submission 119747) | Leachate microbial communities from a municipal landfill in Southern Ontario, Canada - Leachate well 162 metaG | ecosystem: Engineered > Solid waste > Landfill > Unclassified | place... | reverse complement strand
TACGCTCCTCCACACACGGAACCTTTTTCCACGAAGTTGGACGGTTTACACACTGACAAGCCCCGACTGATCCTCGGGGCTAGAACGGCCCGACACCCTCCCAGGGGTCGGGCCGTTCGCATACCTGGGAGATGGCATGGATACATGGATGTGTGAGCGGTGCGGCAAGGCGTGTGAGCGACCTCGCGTTAGGGGCCAGAGGCCGAAGTGGTGCAGCACTGCGTGCATGTGGTCAGCCAAGCGTGACCGGCTATCGGCCATCACCCATATCTGCGAGCACTGCGAGGCCACCTACCATCCGCGCGATCGGAGACAGCGCTACTGCTCACAGGCATGTGGGCACATGGCGCAAGCCAAGCCGCAGCCCATCAAGGTTGTGGTGCTTGACCAGCGTAGCGATCTGAGGCGCGCGATTGAGTCTCGCGACCTACTCTCGATGCGATCCGCGCTGGCCGCCAGGTCTGTCGTTGTGGGCGAGTGTTGGGAGTGGCTGGGCCGCTACGACCGTAGCGGGTACCCGGTCATGTCGTTCGGGCAAAGGCGCGGAAAGCTGGGCGTGCACCGACTTGTGATAGAGGCGGTCGAGGGCGCACCTCTCGGCGCGCAAGCGGCACATCACAGATGCGGGAACTCCCGCTGTGTACGGCCTGAGCATCTCCAACCCGTCACCCAACGCGAGAACAGCGCAGAGATGCTAGCCCGCCACTCCTATGTTGATCGCATAGCGGAGTTGGAACAAGCGCTTGCAAATCTGGCCCCATGCCATCCATTGTTGGACCGCATCCCTCTTGCAGGATGACCCGGTTACGAAGGGGGGCCCGAGATGGTGCCCAGGACTTCGCGGCTTCGCGCGCTGCCTGACCCTGATGACTCGGAGCCCACGGTCGGGCTCGCTGGGGTGAAAGCTGCGGCGGATACGGGGTCGCGGCGGACTCTGCTGGTGGCTCTGCGGGACCGGATCTCGCTGGACATCGATGCGGGTGTCCCGCCCCGTGACCTGGCGTCTCTGTCGCTTCGGCTACTGGTGATCGCGCAGGAGATTGAGGCGATTGACGCTCTCGAGGAGGGTGACGAGGTTGGCGACGCCGCGAACACCCCCGACGAGCCGTGGCGCCCTTCTCCCTGAGGCCCGTCATGTAGTCCTCCCCGAGGGGATCGTGTCCTCTGGGTTCCCCGCGGTAGCGGCGACGTGCGCGAAGATCGGGATCGAGTTCGACCCGTGGCAGGTGGACCTCAACCGGTGCATCCTCACGAAGGACGCGCACGAGGTGTATGCCGCCGACACCGTGGTGATCTCGATCTCGCGGCAGGTCGGCAAGACGTTCGACGTTGGTGCGCTGGTGTTCGCGGACTGCATCATCAGCGCTGGGACGACGACGGTGTGGACTGCGCACCGGTTCAAGGTGGCGCGAGAGACGTTCGACTCGCTGCGGGCGATGGCGAAGTCGCCGCTGCTGGCGCCGCACATCGACTACGACTCGATCACGACCGCCGCTGGCAATGAGTGCATCCCGTTCCGGAATGGTTCGCGGATCGTGTTCGCAGCCCGGGAGCGGGGTGCGGTTCGTGGGTTCGCGAAGGTCCGGCGCCTGATCCTGGATGAGGCGCAGATCCTGACAGAGTCGGCGCTGGCGGACATGGTGCCGACGATGAACCAGGCGGAGAACCCGCAGGTTGTGCTGATGGGGACGCCGCCGAAGCCGAAGGACCCGTCGGAGGTGTTCTCGAACCTGCGCCGCGACGCGTTGGCGGGCACCGCCGAAGGCGTGCTGTACGTGGAGTTCTCGGCGGATCCAGATGCCGATGCGCACGACCGGGCACAGTGGCGCAAGGCAAACCCGTCGTACCCAAAGCGGACGCCGGCGAAGGCGATCCTGCGGATGCTCAAGCTTCTCGGCGAGGAAGACTTCCGTCGGGAGGGCCTGGGTATCTGGGATGCGTCGGAGACGCTGCGGGTGATCTCTGGTGCAACGTGGGCCGCTCGAGTTCTCGCGGACCCGAAGATCGACGGTCCGGTGGCCTACGGGGTGGACATGAACCCGGACCGGACGGTCGCTGCGATCGGCGTGGCAGCGCGGTCGGGTGAACGGGTCCACGTGGAGGTCGCGAAGCACGGGTCGTGTCTGGCTGGGACCCGGTGGGTGGTGGACTGGCTGGCCGACCGCGTTGGCCCTGCCGTGGTGATCGATGCGCGGTCGCCGGCGGCGGCGTTGATCCCGGACCTGCGGGTACGTGGCGTCGAGGTGACGATCACGGGTGCGCAGCAGATGGCGCAGGCGTGCGGCGCGTTCTATGACCTGGCAACCGCGGAGCCATTGACTCCGGATGCCCCGTTCCTGCTGTCTCACTTCGACCAACCGTTGCTAAATGCGGCCCTGGCTGGTGCCCGTAAGCGTGGCATCAGTGGTGAGGGTGGTTGGGGTTGGGATCGTCGTGGCGGTACGGATATCACGCCCCTGGTGGCGGTTACGTTGGCCTCGTGGGGGTTGACGGCGAAGGCCAAGAAGCCGCGTACGGGGCGGGCCGTGTTCGCATGACGAGGAGGTGGGCCGGTGCTCGACGCTGATGAGATCGAGTTGCAGGTCCGGGACCTGTGGGCCCGTCACGTGGACGAGCTGCCGCGGTTGACGAAGATCTTCAACTACGCGACCGGTGTGTGGGGTGTCCCTGACGTGCCCGAGGGTGCGTCGCGGGAGATCAAGGACTTGGCGCGCCTGGCTGTCAAGAACTGCTTGTCGTTGGTGGAGGACGCGTTCGGTCAGAACCTCGCCGTAGTGGGGTATCGGACGGCCGCAGCGTCGGTGAACGCCCCGGGGTGGGCTCGGTGGCAGACGCAGGGCATGGACGCCCGTCAGGCCGAGGTGAACCGGGCGGCGATCCGGTACGGGGCCGCGTACCTGGTGATCGCCCCCGAGTCTGCGGGTGGCCGGGTGACGTGGCGCCCCAGGACGCCTCGGAAGATGGTCGCGATCTACGCGGACCCGCAGATGGACCTGTGGCCGATCCGGGCGCTCGAGACGTGGACGGACACGACGGACGCTAGGTCGCGCCGCAAGGGTCTGATGATCGACGACGAGATGTGCTACCCGCTGAACTTGGGTGAGGCGTCGAAGTGGTCGGGTTCGTCCACGTCTCGGCGTGTCCCGGTGGCCCTCGATGGTGACCCGTGGGCGCACGGTGCGACCGGTGACGATGGTGAGTCGGTGTGTCCGGTGATCCGGTATGTGACGACCCGCCGCGGTGAGGACGCCGTCGTCGGTGAGGTCGAACCGTTGATCATCGAGCAGCAGGCGATCAATGCCGTGAACTTCGACCGCCTGGTGGTGTCTCGGTTCGGGGCGTTCCCCCAGCGGTACGCGATCGGGTGGTCCGCTGACGACCTGACGGTCCTGCGGGCCGCGATGTCACGGGTGTGGGCGTTCGATGACGAGACGGTGAAGGTCGGGGCGTTTCCGGCCGCGTCGGTGGAGCCGTACAACTCGATCCTGACGGAGATGCAGGAGCACCTGGCGATGCGCGCACAGGTGAACCCGGCGGCGATCACGGGCAAGCTCGTGAACTTGTCCGCTGACGCGCTCGCCGCGGCCGAGAAGGGCCAGCAGCGCAAGCTCGCCGAGATGCGCCTGTCCCTGGGGGAGTCCTACGAGCAGAGTCTGCGCCTGGACGCCCGCATGGATGGCGACTCGGAAACCTCGTCGGACCGTTCCGCTGAGGCCGTGTGGGCGGACACCGAGGCACGTGCGTTCGGTGCGGTCGTGGACGGTATCACGAAGCTCGCAGCGGTGGGTGTCCCCATTGACGAACTCTTGACCTTGGTGTCAGCCCTGTCGCAGCAGCAGATCACGGCAATCCGGGACCGCATGGCTGGGCAGGGCGAGATCCTGGCGGCGTTGCGGCAGATGTCGGAGGCGCAGCAGACCCGGGTGATGGGTGAGGCTGAGGTTGCCGTCTGATGGCTGACACCCCCGAGGGTGCGGCCCTGACCCGGGCACACCGAGCCGCGCAGACACAGGTAGCCCAGGACACAGCCCAACTCGTGCGGGCGTCCTGGCCGCTCCTGGATCTGCGCGACATCGACGGATCCCGGATGCGGTGGGTGCGGACCGTGACCCCAGTGGTCGTCGATGGGCGCCTGACGTCGATCCGCACATCAGCGGCGTACCTGCGTTCGTTCTCGCTGGCCGAACTCGGGTCCCCGATGGGCGTGATCGAAGACGTGATCGACGACGCGGTGCGCGCGGCGATCAGCACGTCCCTGGATGTGACGGGCCCGGTGACGGTGAAGGCCCTCACGGGGTCGGGGTTCGCTGTGGAGCACGCGGGGGCGACCGCGCTGGAGTCGGTGACCGGTTCGGTGGTCCGGCACGTCCTGGACGGCGGACGGACCACGGTGGAACGGTCCGTGGAGCGTGAACCGCGGTTCGTGGGTTGGCGTCGGGTCGGGGTGGGCGCGAACTGCCGGTTCTGCAACATGCTGATCGGCCGTGGCGAGGTGTACTCGGCAGGGACGGTTCGGTTCGCTTCCCATGATCACTGCAACTGCGGGGCTGAGCCTGCCAGCGGCGGCCCGCCGGCATCAGCATTGCAGTACTCGGCCTCGGCTCGGGTGCAGACACCTGCTGACCGTGAACGGGTCCGGGTGGCCTTGGGTGGGGATGCTGCCCCGGCGATCCCTGAGGCCGACCTGGCTGCGGCTCGAGTTGCGCAGGCGCGTGCGGAACTGCCGGTCCTGGAGCGGTCCCTGGCTGACCTGGAGCGCCGCGCGGTGTCGGGCATGGACTTGTCGGGGCCGATCGAGTGGCAGCGGGCCCGCATCGAAGCCCTGCGCGCTGCAGCCTGAGTTTCCCGCAACGACCCCGGGTCATGGGTCGGTCAACCACGCCGCGAGGCGGAAAGCAGGAGCCCGTCATGCCTGACGACGAGACACCCCCCGAGGGTGGCAAGCAATTCACGCCCATCGCCACGCAGGAAGACCTGGACCGGATCATCGGCCAGCGACTCGCACGCGAGCAGGCGAAGTACGCCAACTACGACGACCTCAAGGTCAAGGCCGAGAAGTTCGACCAGGCCCAGGTCGCAGCGCAGACGGCGGAGCAGCGGATCGAAGCCGAGAAGACGGCCATCGCGACCGAGCGCGACACGCTCGCGTCGAAGGTCGCAGCACTCAGCGCCGCGATCACCCACCGGCTCACACCGGAAGACGCCGCAGCCCTCGAAGGGGTGCCGGCGGACCGTGTCGAAGCACTCGCGGAACGGCTCGCGGCCAACGCCGTGAAGACCACCACGCCGCCCCCGACACGACGCCCACCCAAGTCCGGTGTCACCACCGGCGACGACTCATCCGGGAAGGAACGGGCCGCACAGGCACTCCGCGGCTACTCCACCACCTCCCGGTAACCGCTCCCGCGAGGACAGACCTCGGCGGGTAGACCAGAAAGGGGCCATCTCATGGCTGACATCACCCGTGCCGAGGTCTCCACCCTCATCGAGGAGGAGTACTCCCACACCCTCCTGGACGCCGCAGAGGCAGCGTCCACCGTGCTCGCCGCGTTCCCGATCGTGAACATGGGCACCAAGACCGTGAACCTGCCGGTCCTGGCGACCCTGTCCGAAGCCGACTGGGTGTCGGACACCGACAACACCGGTGTGAAGCCCACCTCGCAGGTCACCTGGGCCAACAAGACCCTCGTGGCTGAGGAGATCGCGGTCATCATCCCGATCCACGAGAACACCCTCGAGGACGCGACGGTGGACCTGGTCGAGCAGATCGCTCAGGACGCAGGCCGCGCCATCGCCAAGAAGCTCGACGAGGCCGTGCTGTTCGGCTACGCCAAGCCGATCACGTGGACCTCCCTGGACCTGCTCGCGGCCGCTGTGGCTGCGGGGCAGACGTTCGAGGTCGTCGACGGTGACGCGAACCTCGACGACCTGTGGGGCGCGATCGCACAGGCCGCCGCTGCGGTCGCTGTGGCGGGCTACGCACCGGGGACGCTGCTGGCGTCGCTGGCGCTGCGCTGGCAGATGGCGAACATCCGGGACGCCGACGGGAACCGCGCGTTCGCGGGCGAGTCGTTCGCGGGGTTCGACACGTTCTTCAACCGCAACGGTGCATGGGACGTGACCGCGGCTGACGCCCTCATCGTGGACCCGTCACGGGTGCGCATCGGTGTCCGTCAGGACATCACCGTCAAGCTCCTCGACCAGGCGACCCTGGGCACCGGGGAGTCGGCCATCAACCTCGCCGAGCGGGACATGGTCGCGTTCCGGTTCAAGGCTCGGTACGCGTACGTGCTGGGTTCGGGGACCACGTCGCTCGGCGTGTCCAAGACCCCGGTCGCCGCGGTCGTGCCCAGCGACGAGTCCGGTTCCTGAGCTTCGGCTCAGTTCGTGTCCCGATGAGTGAGAGGAGCGGCCCAGCATGGCATACGCAGCGGTAGCTGATGTTGAGATCAGGCTGGGCCGTTCCCTCACCACGTCGGAGGCCCAGCAGGTCACTGCGTGGCTCGCTGATGCGGCGATCCTGATCGACGGTTACACCCGGTACACGGTCGTGGGCACTGCCCCGGACGCGTTCGCGGTGGTGTCGGCGAACATGGTGATCCGGGTCCTTGGTGCCACTGATGTGGTGCCGGGCACGGAGTCGCAGACCGATCAGGTCGGCCCGTTCTCCCAGACCTTGCGGTTCGGTTCGGGGGGTTCGGGCGGGTCGGTGTGGTTGTCGTCGACGGACAAGATGATGCTGCGTCCGTGGCGTACCGGGGTGGCGTCGGTGTCGCTGATGTCCGAGCGGTATGACCCGGCTGACGAGGATGAGTCGTGACGTTCGGGGAGACGGTCGGCCGGATCCGGGAGACCCCCACTGGGGCGTTCGACCGGTACGGGAACGCGACGTTCACCACTGCTGAGGTTGTGGTGGTGGGTGCGGCGTTTGCGCCGGCTGGTACCCGGATTCCCGTCGAGGTGGGTCGGGAGATGGTCATCGAGGTTCCGACCTTGTACTGGCGGACCCAGGTTGACGCGGTCCCGTCCGACCAGTGGCGGGTCCGCGGCGTGGTGTATGACACGGACGCTGACCCGGCCGAGTGGGTGGACCCGTTCGGGTCTGCCGTGGGTGGGACGGTCATCCAGCTCAAGGCTGTTGGTGATCTGCCGTGAGCGCCGTCAGGGTCCGCCTGAACCACAGCGAGATGGCGAAACTGTTGGCGTCCGATCAGATGCGTCCGCCGCTGCGGTCTATCGCGGGGGAGGTGGCTGCGCGCGCGAGGTCCACTGCGCCGGTGCAGTCGGGCGCATACAAGGACTCGATCACGGAAGAGTCAGCAACGACTGACCGCGCCGTGGAGCGGGTTGTGGCCCACGCCACGCACGCCCTGGCGGTGGAGGCCAAGCACGGCACCCTCAAGCGAGCACTGGGAGGCTGACCGATGCTGAACAAGCCGCCCGTCGTGTTCCCCGACATGGCCCACTGGGCGGTCGACTACCTCGTGGCCGCCCTTGCCGCCCGGCCCGCCGGTGAGACGTTCGCCGACAACGTGAAGGTCGCCACCAAGGTCCCGTCGGCGATGCCCGCTCGCCTTATCACGGTCCGCGACGACGGCGGCCCTCGGCAGCCCACGGTGACCAAGACCAACGGCCTCGGTGTGAACGTGTGGGCCGCGACCGAAGCCGACGCGTCCGACCTGGCACGCCTCACGGTCGCGCTGCTCGAGGCGTCCGCCGGCAACGGGCCGATCGTCGGCCACATATCGACCTCCGGGCCATACCCGGTCGTGGAGGAATCCACCAAGCCCCACTGGTACGCGTCCGTGGACCTGTCCGTCCGCGGCGTCCCCCTGTAGTCACTCCGAGGAGAGCAATCATGAGTGTTGACGCTGGCCTTGAGGCCACTGAGGTTCGGGTCGCCGTCACGGGGGCCATCTACTCCAACGACGCAGCGATCCCAGTCCTGCCGACGACAGCAGACGGCGCCCTGGACGCCGGGTTCGTCGGCCACGGGTACGCCTCCGACGCGGGCGTGACCGAGACCACGTCGGTGAAGTCCCAGCCCATCCGGGCATGGCAGAACAACGCCCTCGTGCGGGTCGTTGTCACCGAGGGTGACGCGACGTACAAGACGGTCCTCATCCAGACCAACGCCGAGAATGTCGGCCTGTTCTACGGTGACACCGTCGACACGACCGCCGGGTCCGTGCGGGTCCGCCCGGGTCTGGCGAAGGGCCGCCGCGCGTACGTCATCGACGTCATCGACGGGACCGACATCATCCGCACCGTCATCGGCGACGGGGAGGTCACCGAGACCGGTGATCAGGTGTACGTGGCCTCAGGCGTGGTCGGCTACCCGATCACGATCACCGCGTACGCCGACGAGAACGGGGTGTCCGCGACCAAGTACTACTCCGAGCTCGTCGACGAGTCCGGGTCCTGACCTGCCACCGGTCGGGGTGCTTCTGCGCGGACGCCCCGGCCGGTGCTTGACCTATCCGCGCAACCATCCGCGCAGAGGAGCACGACCATGGCCCTGTTCAACTGGGATGCAGTGCAGCACGAGGCGACCGACGATCCGTGGGAGTTCACCGCCGCCGGCAAGACGTGGCGGGTTCCCCACATCAAGGATCTGAAAGTCGGCCAGCAGATGTCCGCTGACTCCGGGCACCTCGCCGAGGTCATGCGTGACGTCGCCGAGGTCCAGGGCAAGAACGGGGAGTGGCGCAAGGCCGGTGTCCTTGCCCAGCGCATGATCCTCAACGCCCACGCCGATCAGGTGGGTGTCCTCGTGGCTGCGTGGCTCGCGCACGCCGGGATGGTCCCGGGGGAATCACCGGCCTCGTCTCACTGATTGAACGTGACGGCGAGGCCCTCGAAGCGGACTTGCGACGCTTCTACGGTGTGAGGTTGAGGGATGTTGCTGCGGGCCGGGTGACGTTCCGGGAGTTGAAGTCCCTGCTGGCGGGGATGCCGTCGGAGGGCACGGCGATGTGGCGGGCAGCCCTGCGCAACCCCACCACAGTGCCAGTCATCAGGGAGCCGCCCGCGGACTGGTGGGCGACAGGTGACCGTGACCTCCTGGCGTCCCTGATCGACCTCATGGGCCTACGGATCTGGCAGGCCGGTGGGGGCAAGGGTCCCCGCCCGCGGCCGATCACCCGGCCCGGGTCCGCGGGCACAGGCAAGCGCATGGGACGCACGACCATGCCGGCGTCGAAGGCGCGCGCGTACCTGGACCGGATCGGTCCCACAACGAAACCTTGACGGGGAGGGCTAGTGGCCGGTTACGAAGTTGGCTCGGCGTACCTCAGCATCCTCCCGTCGGTGACAGGTTTCGCCGCATCGTTGGGGACGGCCGTCACGCCGGCCATGTCCGCCGCTGGCATCACCGGTGGCAACGCGATGGGCGCCGGCATGGCTACCGGTGGGCGCCCGTCGTTCATGGCCGCCGGTGGACTGCTCAGCAAGGTGTTCATCGGGGCGTTCGCTGCGATCGGCGCCAGCAGCCTCGTGTCATCGGCCATCGGGTGGTTCCAGGAGACCGTCGACGCCGCCTCGGACCTGTTCGAGACACAGAACAAGGTTAACGAGGTCTTTGGCGACGGCACCGCGATGGTCATCGACTACGCGCGCACCGCGGCCTCCGAGTTGGGTCAGTCACAGCAGACGTTCCTTGATGGTGCGTCAACGTTCGGGATCTTCGGGCAGTCGGCCGGGCTCGCCGGTGATGAGTTGTCGTCGTTCTCGATCGACATGGTGGGCTTGGCGACCGACCTCGCCTCGTTCAACAACACCAGCCCAGAGGACGCCATCCAGGCCATCGGCGCGGCCCTGCGCGGGGAGTCGGAGCCGATCCGCCGGTACGGGGTGCTCCTGGATGACGCCACCTTGAAAGCTCAGGCGTTCACCCTGGGTATCTATGAGGGCACGGGTGCACTGACCCCGCAGCAGCGGGTCCTTGCCGCCCACGCGGAGATCCTCAAGCAGACCTCCACCCAGCAGGGTGACTTCGGTCGCACGTCTGGTGGACTCGCGAATCAGCAGCGGATCCTGACCGCTGAGATGGAGAACGTGAAGGTCGAGATCGGCAACGCGCTCCTGCCAGTGATGACCGAACTGTTCGGGGTGTTCGCTGACGTCGGCGTGCCCATCCTGCAAGACCTCGCGGAGTGGTTCTCGAGCAACGGGGACGCGGTCCGGACCATGGTCCTTGGGATCGTGTCCGGGCTCTTGGCGATGGCGGATGGATTCTTTGCGTTCGGGGCGTTTCAGTCCGAGATGACTAGCCAATGGCTCACGCTGTGGACGAACATGACGCAGGCATTCCTCAACTTCACAGAGTTCATGGTCGACGCGGCTGTGCAGGCGTTCGGGTGGATCCCGGGGCTCGGCCCCCAGCTGATCGATGCGAAAGCCAACTTTGAGAACTTCCGGGCGGGTGTTGACGAGAAGTTCACGAGCATCCGGACCGCCGCCCAGCGGGCTACCGAAGGGTTCAACGGCACGCGCGACATGATCCATTCCCTCCAGGACACCATCCGTTCCCTAGACGGCTCCAAGGCGACGGTGACCCTGGCGGTCAACGACCAGAATGGGCTCCTCAACTACTACGGTGGACGCTTCGAGTTCAGTGGTGGCGTCGGCCGTCGTGCTGGTGGTGGGGATGTCTTTGCCAACACCCCGTACGTTGTTGGTGAGGCCGGTGCGGAGTTGTTTGTCCCGGACAGGTCGGGGACGATCTACAACCAGGCCCAGGTCGCGGCGATGGGTGGCGGTGGCGGCCGCGGTGCCGCCCCCATCTACGTCCAGAACCCGTTCACCGGTGAGTATCTACTGGCCCGGGTTGGCGCCGTGGCAGATGGTCGGATGGCTGATGCGGGCGCCCGCGCCCAGTACGCAGGGAGAGCCTGATGCCAGTCAGCACCGATGGGATCCTCGAGGCCACGTTCGACGCGTCGACGGCGTCTGTGCTCCTGGTAGTTGTTGGTAGTGAGTGGCCATCGCCGGTGGACACGATCACGATCACGCGCACGGTCGCTGGTGAGGCGACTGTCCCGGTTCGCGGGGTGGAATCGCGTGCCGTGGCCGCCGGGTACTATGTGGGTTCGGATCACGAGATGGCCCTCGCCACGACCGTCACGTACGTCGTGGCCGGATCCTTCGAGGGCTCGGACGTGGCGACCGCGACGGTTACCGAGTCCACGGCCGGGGCCGCTAACGGTCTGTGGCTCAAGGTCGCGGGTGCGCCTGATCTGACTGCCCGGTGTGATGTGGAGTCAGTCGGTGAGGTGGATTCGCCGACTGTCGGTGGCGTGTACCAGATCGCTGGTGGTGGTGGAGCTGTGGCTCAGACTTCCGCGCAGTGGTCGGGTATCGAGTCGGACTCTCTCAAGGTCGGGTTGCGGATCCCTGTGGGCACGGACTTGGCGCGGGTGCGCGCGGTCATGGCTGCGTCCAGGGTCCTGCTTGTGCAGGGCGTCGGCGTGTCCGACGTGGACGCGGGCTGGTACTTTGTCAAGCGGGTCGGTCGGGTCAACCCTGAGCAGGTCGAGAACTGGCCGTACCGGTCCGTTATCCTGGCGTTCGAGCGCACGGGTGTCCCGGCGGGTCAGGGTTCGGGGATCGCTGGTGTGACGTGGGCCGCGCTGATGGAGGAGTGCGCGACGTGGGCTGACGTGGCCACCGCGTACGCGACCTGGTTTGACGTCC
>Ga0172380_10008040_pt1 | contig 11695 bp, 10 predicted proteins | sample Leawe162metaG_FD_119747 | JGI IMG/M metagenome (GOLD analysis project Ga0172380, IMG submission 119747) | Leachate microbial communities from a municipal landfill in Southern Ontario, Canada - Leachate well 162 metaG | ecosystem: Engineered > Solid waste > Landfill > Unclassified | place... | reverse complement strand
GGCATAATAGGATTTTATTGGGCAATCAGTTTGGTTTCGGGAAAAAAACGTTATCTTGCCTTGGGACTATTTTTGGGAATATTGTTGCATTGGATTTTTAATGCTGCTATTATAAACTTAAACAGCGAGGCAGTCTATCTGGCAAGCCTAATCTTATTTATCATCACCGTTTTTATCCTTTGGGCTTTTGATATTTTAAAAAATATCCAGAAACCAATAAATTTAAACAAAAGGCAATAAAATATTTTTAAAACATAAATTAAATAATAAAATATGATAGCCAAACCAAAAAATACAAACGCCAATAATGAAAATAACTGGCCAATCTCCGAAGAAGAAGGAGAATTGGCAATAGATTTATTTGAAACCAAGGACGAACTTGTGCTTCAGGCGGCTATTGGCGGAGTAAAAGCCAGCGACCTTGATATCTCCATTGCCAATGATATGATTACCATCAAAGGCAAAAGAGACCAAAGCGAAGAAGAAAAAATAGAAGAAGTTTATTATCAGGAATGTTTTTGGGGGCCTTTTTCCCGGGCGATTATCCTGCCTCAGGAAATCAATGCTGACAAAGCCAAAGCTACTATAAAAAACGGTTTGCTTTCAATCCGATTGCCAAAAATTTTAAAAACAAAAAAGAAAACTTTAGAAATTGAAGAGGAAGAATAAATCAAAAAGCATCCATCCATAAATTAAAACCGCATTAAAAATTTAATGCGGTTTTTGGTTTTTAAAAAATTATGCTAAACTAATTAATCATCTTTTGTCGGAGTGGCGGAATTGGCAGACGCGCTGGGTTTAGGACCCAGTAGGTTTAAACCTGTGAGAGTTCAAATCTCTCCTCCGACACAAATAACAAAAATTAACTAAATAAAACCAGCAATAAAAAAACCGCCTTTTATAAAGGCGGTTTTTAGGATTTTATTTTAAACAAAATTACATATAGCTCCTTTCTATTCTCGCCTGAGGAGTACCGGACGTATTTTGAGGCGTTGTTGTGCCTGTCCAAAAATTACAATTCGTCGTGCCGCCAGTAACAAACACACAAATCATATAAATTAATCCTTTAGCCAAAACCCCAATAGCAACGCCAATTAAAGCATAAATTACCTGATTTAAGGCTGTTTTTACTTTTCCCGGATCACCTGCAGCTGTAACATAAGTAAAACCAGCGTAAATCAACATTATAGCAGCCACAATAATCAAGGCAGTAAATATCCAATTTAAAGCTTTGTTCAATATCCCTGCAGGGCCAAAAATATTCCCTTCTCCCATTTGGACAAATGGAGCCTCTTGTATACCTTCACCTAACTCTTCATCAGCTCCTAAGGTTACGAACGGAGCAGAAAAAGAAGATACAATCAATCCAAAAATCAAAACAGAAATTAAAGTTTTATATTTTTTCATAATTATTTTTTCTTTTTATTTATTATTTTTTTTCGACCTTCTTAATTTTAACTTATTCAAACAAGCAAAGCAAGAGAATTAAATTTTTTTAATTTTTTACTGTTAAAAATTCTTTAATAAGGTCAGGCACAGCTTTGGCAATTAAAACAACGGCAAAACCGATCATTGCGTAAATTAAAGTCCTTTGGGCGGATTTAATTTTTTCCGGATTGCCAGCTGAAGTAACATATTGGAATCCAGCATAAACAATAATTATCGGCGCTACCCAAATCGCCACAGTGAAAAGAATATCAATAATTCTATTAATTAATTCGCTGATATCGCTGGTTTCCTTTAGGGGATTTTCAATATTTAATAAACCCTCGGCCTTGATGGCGGCTGGCAATAACATTATTAAAAGAATAATAGGAATAATGGTTTTAGATAAATTTAAAATCCTTTTTCTCATTATAGATAATTTTCTTTTGATATTTTAAAATTTAGATTTTAAAATTTGCTATTTGGGGCATTGGATATTAAACCAATTACCAGTATAATCTTCACCGCCCATAAACGCAATAAACCAGAAAATCGTATTAACAATTAGCCAAGCAGCTAAAATGATTACTATACCTATTATAGCAGAAGTTAAGGTCTTTTTGCCAGCTTCAATTGATTTAGGGTCGCCAACGGAAAAAATCATCCTTAAACCGCCGTAAACGAACATTATAATCACAATAAGAAAAGCTATCCTTAAGGCAAAATCCCAGACATTCTGAACTAAATCCAATAAATGGCAAGCAGTACAATCACGTTCACCGGGGCCGCCGCAAGGCACCAATCCCGCTGCCTGTGTTAATAAAGGCAAAAGGAGAAAAATAAGAAAAATTTTTTGCTTTTTTGACATTTTCTAAATTTTTTATTGCCTCCAAAAAAATTCCAGTTTGTTAGCAGCATCCTCTACGGCGTCTAAAACATACTTATTTTTATAAACAATCTGGTTGATCATTTCGTCAAATACCTGGTTAATAGTTTTAAAATTAAACTGATACCAATCCCGGCTGGTTAAAATTTGCCTGACAAAAACGCCGCTGGCAGGGTCGTTTAAATAATTCTGGATTAAATCCAGACGGCTGGGCGGATTTTTAGTCAGTAAAAAGTATTTTTTACTAACTTCCTCTTGACTCAAAAACTTTAAAAACAACCAAGCTTCCTGAGGGTGTTGGGAATTTTTTAAAACCACCAAATTAACGGTTCTGCCATAATTTATTTTGGAAGGATTGTTTTGGAAATAGGGCAGGGAAGCAAAATCAAAAGAAAGATTGGGATTAAGATTTTTTATTTTTTTAGCGTCTTGGAAATAGCCAATTGCCATCACGGTTTTACCCTTGCTAAAAGCCGAGAGGGAATCTTCTAAGTCATCGCTCCAAGTGAAAGAGGAAGAAGGGGGGTTGGAAAAGTTAAGATAAAAATTTAAAGCAGTTTCTATTGGATCAATTTTTCTATCAGCGAAGACTACTTCATTTTGCCAAATAAACTCTTTCTTTGATTTATCAACAATTTCGCCATTTAATTGGTAAATTAAGGCTGATAAAATATCGTTGTGCCATAAAACATTATTGGCGCCTAAACTGATGGCTGCCCGGTTAATCTGGCCATAATCATTTATCCGCCTTAATTTAGGAACTAATTCTGTAATCTCTTCCCAAGTTTTTGGCGGCAAAGCGATATTTAAATAGTTAAACACATCTTTATTGTAAAAAAGAGCCAAAGTGTCCACAGAAAGGGGGATACCTAATAAATAATGCCCTGAGATTAAATCATTTTTTATAATTTCCGGATAATTCTGGTTTAAATAAAAAAGATTTAATTCTTTTTCTTGGTTTAAATCCAAAGGATAAATTCGGCTTTGATAATATGGCAGCCAGCTGCCGTAAGCCATAATAATATCCGGCGCGCTATTGTTGGCAAAAGCTTTTAATAGATCGTCGTGAAAAGCATCTTCATTTTTTTGAATATAGTTTATATAAATATTTGGATAATTCTTCCTGAAATCGGCTGTCAGCTGATTAAAAACTTCCGCTGAATCGTTAAAACCCCAAATTTCCAAAGTTTTTTTGGGCAACTGCCGCCGGCTAAAGAGCACCGCTAATAAAATAAAGCCGAAAAACAAGCTACCGCCAATTAAAAGAATTCGTTTTTGTTTTGAAGTAAGAGACATTTTTATTCTTTTATGTTTTTTGCCAAAAAGCCGTAATGAGTAATGCCCAATGACAATTCCCTTTCTATTTTAAAATTTAATTTTTCCAACATATTTAAAATTTCTTCTTTGCCGATAGGAGAAAACATATTTTTAGAGGGTAATTTATCAGGCTGCCATTCAATTACGATTAAAAATCCTTCCGGCTTCAAAACCCTTTTTGCCTCTCCGATTAAAACTTCTTTTTTTTCCGATTCAAAAAGAATATTGGAAATCAAAACTAAATCACAGGAATTATCCGGCAAACCGCTGCCCTTTGGTTCTTCTAAGTTTGCCCAACGGGTTTCTACAATATTAAAAAGCCCTTCCAGCTTAGCCCTAAATTCCAAAGCTTCAAGAGAAGGCTTCCAGATATCTAAAGCAATAACCCGGCCAGATGGCCTTAAGGCCTTAGCCATAGCCAAAGTGAAATAACCTGTCCCACTGCCAAAATCCGCTATTGTCATTCCCTCTTTCAAAGGAAAAGTTTTCACTACCTCTTGAGGATTTAAAAAAGAAACCATCTTTTTATCGTCTTGTCTTTAGTTTTAATTTAAACAGGTTTTAAATAACTATAACCTATATTATAGATTATAGCTCATTTTAAAAATCAAGGGAATAAAAAACTAAAACAAAGCCACATCCCCGATCTTGTCATCAGCATTAAGTTTCATAATCCTTACCCCCTGAGTTCCTCTTTTTAAAGAAGGCACTGCGCTTAAGGAAGATTTTATGGTTTGGCCTTTTTGAGAAATGGCAATAAGAAATTCTTCCTCTCTTATTAAAGAAGCTTTTATTAAATGGCCGGTCTTTCCGGTTATCTTCATAGTCCTTATGCCGTGGCCGCCTCTTTTTTGTTTTCTATATTCCTTTAAACCGGTCTTCTTGCCAAAACCATTTTCGCTAATGGCAAAAATTTGTGATTTTTCTTTGTTATTTTCACCGCTGGCAACAATCAAACTCACCACCTTATCTTCGGAGGAAATTTTCATCCCGGTAACCCCGCTAGCTGACCGGCCCATCGCCCTTACTTCTTTTTCAGCAAAACGAATGGCTTGCCCATTATTGGTAATTAAAATAATTTCATCGCTTCCGCTTGTTAAATCAGCTCCTATAAGAGAATCGTTTTTCACCAACTTAATAGCAATGATACCTCCTTTTCTGATGTTGTTGTATTCTTCTAAAGAACTTTTTTTAATGATGCCGCCGGCTGTGGCTATGACTAAATACTTATAACTTGTTTTCTCCTTTTCTGGCGAACATTTAAGAATAGAAACTACTTTTTCCTGAGGATTTAAAGTCAAATAATTTTGAATTGTTTTCCCTTTGGCAACTCGGGAAGCTTCTCCGATTTCAAAAGTTTTAAGTTTAAACATTCTGCCTTTATCGGTAAAAAAGAATAAGTCGTCTTTGGTGTTGGCGTAAAGAATTTTGATAAGAAAATCTTCTCCATCTTGACCTTCGTAACCAATAATCCCTTTGCCGCCTCTTTTTTGCCCTCGGAACACCGAAGGATCCATTCTTTTAATATAACCATTCTGGGAAAGGGTGATTAAAGTTTCTTTTTCCGGAATAAGATCGTCTTCAGCGATGCTTTCAGGAAGTTTGTCTTGAATTTCTGTTCTTCTTTCATCTCCATATTTATTTTTTAATTCCTCCAGCTCTTTTTTTATGATTTCAAAAATTTTTTTTGGCCCTTCAAGAATTAGCCCGTATTCTTTTATCAACTTTTGCTTTTCCAAAAGTTCCTCTTCTATTTTTTTTCTTTCCAGTTTAGCCAAACTTTGAAGCTTCATTTCCAAGATAGCGTTGACTTGAGTTTCTGTAAAACTATATTTGGCTATAAGTTTTCTTTGAGCGTCTTCTTTATCATCCGAAGCTCTGATTAACTTAATAATTTCGTCAATATGGTTAAGCGCTTTAGCCAAACCTTCCAAAATGTGGGCTCTTTCCCGAGCTTTCCTTAGCAAAAACTCTGTCCGGCGGCGAATGGCATCTTGGCGGTGTTTTAGATATTCGCTTAAAACATCCTTCAAGGATAAAAGCTGGGGTTGCAGACCTTTCTCAGTTAAAGCTAAAATGTTAATGTGGAAATTTTTTTCTAAATCGGTAAATTTCAAGAGCTGATTTAAAACCTTTCTTGGGATAGTCTCGTTTTTTAAATCAATGACGATTCTTAAACCGTCTCTATCCGACTCGTCTCGCAAATCCTTAATGCCTTCAATTCTTTTTTCCTCAACTAATTTAGCGATAGTAATAATTAATTCAGCTTTATTAACCTGATAGGGGATTTCCGTAATTATAATTTTATTATTTTTTTCTTCTTCAATTACTTCTGTTTTTGCCCTGCAGATAATTTTGCCTTTGCCGCTGGCATAAGCTTCTAAAATATTTTCCTGGCCTAAAATTATGCCCCCGGTGGGAAAATCAGGTCCTTTAATATATTTCATCAAGTCCTTAACCGAACAATGAGGGTCATCAATTAAGTGAGTAATGGCATCAGCTACCTCTTTTAAATTGTGAGGGGGAATATTGGTAGCCATTCCCACGGCTATACCCATACTGCCATTAAGAATAAGTTGAGGAAGTTTTGCCGGCAAATATTTTGGCTCTTCTTTTGTTCCGTCATAATTGGGAGTAAAATCAACAGTTTCTTTTTCTAAATCCTCAAGCATTTCCTCGGCTAAAGGAGTAAATTTTATTTCCGTATATCTCATTGCCGCCGGCGGATCGCCATCTACAGAACCAAAATTTCCCTGACCTTGAACTAATGGGTAGCGAAGAGAAAAATCTTGAGCCATTCTCACCAAAGCATCATAGACGGCAATATCGCTGTGAGGGTGGTATTTACCAAGACAATTATGGGCAATTAAACCGTTGGCAATAAATTCATGTTCGTTTTCTATCTCTAAATCGTAAGTTTTTTTAGGAGCAACTTTTTTAACTGAGGATATTTTTAGAAAATAAATTTTATTTTTAATGATATCGTCTAAAAATTCGGATGAAGGGGAATTAATTTTTTCTAATTTATTTTTAATTCCCCGCTCTATGACTTGAGTTTTGCTTAAAGGCTTTTCCCAGAGGCCTAATGAATATCGTATTTTACTTTCTCCGTTTGGATATTTTATACCCAATCTAAATTTATCGCCGTTGGCATTTTGATACCAACCGCTTCCTAAATAATTGTTACTTAATTCTTGAAATATCATTCTCCCGGCATAAGGCATCAAATCGTTTTTATTCGGTCCTTTTCGCTCCCAATCGGCAATGGCTTTATTTCTCAGCTTCAAAACACGCCCTTTCTTTATTTGACCAACAAGCTCAAGTTTTAAAGCTAATTTTATTGCATTTTCGCCTCCGATTTCTAAATAATAAAAAGGGAAACGTTTAACAACTTGACGATTGTTAACATAATGGCTTTTTGGCTCGTTATCTCCGTATTTTTGAGAGAATATTCCCTGATGTTGTAAAAAAACCTGCAATTGATCAATTAGTTCCTCGGAAATGGAGCCATAATGAATCACCTCTCTATTTTTATGGATGGAGCCGTCTCCGTCAATTAAACCACTGATGAAAGCAAATCTGATTTTTTCCGGGGAAGCAAAAATTTGCTGCGGTATTTCTTTATTCAACGTTTTCTTTCCCTCTAAACCGAAATTCATTACGAAGAAATCATTGATATCTTTTTTATTAATTCTGACGATATATTTTGTATTTCTCAAAATTTCTCCTTTTTTATTCGTTAGTTGATAGTTTTTTGTTTCTATTGCCGCTTTATAACCAAATTCTTGTTCTAAAATTACGGCTATTCTTTTCATAATTTCAAAATCATTATTGCTGATGATGATTCTTGGCAATTTTTTTTGGCTATAATCCTTTGCGAGAGAACCTTCGGAAACAAACATTCCCAAAAAATAAGCGATATTTTCGTTGAGAAAAATAGGTTGATTCTCCTTTGTTCTTTTTAGCTCTCTTAAACTATCAATTTGAGGATACACAGCCCTAGTGATTAAATAATCATCAGGAGTTAATTCTTTAGCTTCTTTCCACTGAAAATCCCAGCTTTCAGTTAAAACTTTAAATTTTTGAGATGGTGTGACTGTATTAGAAATTCCGTTTTCCATCTCAATTTCCAACAAGGGCCTTTCGGGCATTCTATAAAGCTTAATAACTTTATGCAGACCATTTTGAGTAAAAACCGTATCTCCTATTTCTATTTTTTGGATTGGCATTAATCCTTTTTGAGTCAAAACCATCGTATCCTTAACAAAACATTCTCCCACCACGGTCGCTGATTTGCGAAAACGACCAGCCGAACTCAATCCTAATTCCCGCATAGCAAAAAGAATCCGTCTTTGAACCGGCTTTAAGCCATCGCGGCTGTCAGGCAATGCCCGGCTAACAATAACAGACATTGCATAATCCAAATAAGAATCCCTCAATTCATCAACAATATCTTGATTTTGGGAATTTGATATTTCTTTTTTTTCTCTTTCCTCTTTTTCCTTTTTAGACATTGAAATTGATTTTTATTGCTTGTTAAGAATTATTACTTTTCTTTCCTCTGCAGATAAATTATTTTTCTTTATCGTCAGTTTATTTATAGTTTCCACTTTGCCCCCAACCGCTTTAATAAATTTCTCCACCGGCTCTAGTTTTATCCTCAATTGAGGCAAAGCATAATTCATCGGAATCAAAATTTTTGGCTCAATCTGGTTGGCTATAAAAATCGCTTCTTCATAATTAATGCTATTGTTCCCTCCAATCGGAATTAAAAGGATATCAACTCCGCCGACTTTCTCCAAAACCTCTTCTTTTAATTTTTTCTCTTTAATTTCTCCTAAGTGGCAGAGGGTAATATTTTCCGAGGACACAAAAAAAATAGTGTTTAATTTTCTTCCTTCTTTTTTATTTTCGGCTAAATCAGGTATTCCTTCTATAAAGATACCTCCCATTTCCACTTCACCCGGACCTTCAACTATAAAAGGATTACCGAAGACTGGATAATCGTTTTTTCCTTCGGATTGGTTAGTTAATAAAATATCCGCTTTAAAACGAGAAGGTTTTAAACCGCAATCTTTTTCAGAAAAAGGGAAAAAGGCAATAATTTTTTCTTTGCTTTCAACTTTAAAGAAAAAGTTGCCAAACCATTGGATAGTCATAATTTTTATTAACTATTTATTTTATCCGCCGAAACATCTGAACGCTGATAATAGTAATTATCATATCAAAAATTATAAGGAAAATTAAGCAGTGAGAAAAAGAATAAGAAGAAAAACTGGAAATTTTTGAAGCTGGCATAGTTTTAGAAAGAGTAATCCAGCGTAAAGCATCTATGCCGAAAGTCAAAGGATTATAACGGCTAAGAGCAGCCATCCAAGAAGGCAAATTGCCGATGGGAAAGAAAGCGCCGGAAAGAAAAACCATTGGCGCCACAATAATTTGGGAAAGAATAGAAAAGCTTTCCATTTTTTTTAATCTAGAGACAAAAAGAATTCCCAAGGCAGACATACCGTAAGCCACCATAAAAATTATTCCCATAGTTTTTAAAAAAAGACCGGTGCTAAAATTTATTTTCAAGTAAGGGGCAAATAATACGATAAAGAAACCTTGAAAAACAGCCGTAGATGTCGCTCCTAAAATCTTTCCCAAAGCAATATCAGCTCTTTTTATCGGAGAAACCAAAATTTCTCTTAAAAAACCAAATTCTCTGTCCCAAACGATAGAAATAGTGGAAGATAAAGCCATTACGCTGATGCTGGCGCCGATAATCCCCGGGAAAAAAAACTGAATAAAGTCATATTCTAACAGCTCTGCAGGAAAGACCGCCTCAATCCCTGTTCCAAAAAAAACTAAAAGCAAAAGGGGCAAAAAAATTGAGGTAAAAAATTTTAAATAGTTCCTAAAATAAATAAGAATTTCGCGATACCAGATAATATAGATTGAGCGCAACCGAAGAAAAAACCAATGGTCTTTTTGGGTAGTTTCTGAAATTAAATCAGAATGATTATTCTCCATTTTTATTAATTTTTAGTTTTCATCTTTTACTTTTTGAGAATTTTTACTTTCAGTAGCGACGATTTTATTATCTAGAAGATTAAAAAGCGGACCAAAATTAATTCCTAAATCAAAACCTTCGGATTCTTTATCCTTTTCTCTTATCTGCCGCCCGGTAATTTCCAAAAAAACATCTTCCAAACTCGGTCTCCTTAATTCCATAGAAACTATTTTGGGAGTGATAGTTTTAACCAAAACAGGTAAAAATTCATCGCCGCTGTCAACTTCCGTTTTCAATTCTTTGCCTGTTCTTTTAATGCGGTATTGGGGGAAGTTTTTTTTAAATTCTTCTTCGGCTTTATCGTTATCTTCGCAACGAAAAGTAATAATATCGCCGCCAATCATTTTCTTAAGATTTTCCGGGGCATCCAAGGCGGCAATTTTTCCGTGGTCAATTATCGCGATTCTGTCGCAAATTTCAGCTTCATTTAAATATTGGGTAGTTAAAAAGATGGTAAGGTTTTTCTTTTTTCTGATGCTAAAAATATAATCCCAAATTTTATTCCTTGTTTGAGGGTCCAAACCAATAGTAGGTTCGTCTAAAAATAATATTTTGGGCCAATGGATTAAAGCTCTGGCTATTTCTAATCTTCTTTTCATTCCTCCGGAAAAAGTTTCCACCCTTGATTTTCTCCTGTCCCAGAGTTCGCATAGCTTTAAAACCTCCCTTTTGCTCTGAATAAATTCTTTCCAGGAAACATTATAAAGCAAAGCATGAAGATATAAATTTTCTTCGGCAGTCAAGTGATTATCCAAAGTAATTTCCTGAAAAACCAGCCCAATGGAACTTCTTACTTCATCCGCTTTCCTAATAACATTATAACCGTTAACATAAGCCAGACCCGAAGTAGGGGAATTTAGAGTGCAAAGAATGTTGATGGTAGTGGTTTTTCCTGCACCGTTAGGCCCTAAAAAACCAAAAACCTCTCCTTTCTTTACTGAAAAAGAAATTCCGTCAACTGCTGTTAACCGATTATATTTCTTTTTTAAATTTTCTACCTGAATAGCTTCTCCTTCGTTATTTTTATTCTCTTCAACTGACTCCAAAGAATTTGAACTATTTAACATAATATTTTTGTGTGTCATCCTTTAATCTCTTACATTAAAATTTAAACCCATTTTCTCTTTTGCTTCTTTCAGAGTTTTTTCCGCGATGGAAGTTGCATACTCGCGGCCTTCAACTAAAACTTTTTCTATCAGCTTTGATTCTTTTAAAAGTCGGGTTCTTTTTAACTGAATAGGTTTTATTTCTTTATAAATAGCTTCCGCTAATCTTTTTTTTAAATTCTGGTATTTAATTCCCGAAGAGAGATATTGCTTTTCATAAATCTCTCTTTCTTCCTTCCCTTCAAAAAGCTCTAATAGGGTTAATAAAACGGCAACTCCTCCTTTCTTTGGGACCTCTTTTCCTTTACCAATATCCGTGGGAACTTTTGCTAATTTTTTCTCAATTGTTTTCTGGTCGTCAATTAAACTAATAAAACTGCCTTCTTTTGATTTAGACATTTTTCCTTCGCCTAAAAGAGAAGGCACATAAGAACCTTTAGCTAAATAATCTTTGGGTTCAGGAAAAGTTTTTCCAAATCTTTTGTTAAAAAATCTTGCTATTTCCCGGGTTATTTCCAAATGAGGCAACTGATCTTTGCCAACAGGGACGACGTCGGCTTTATACAATAAAATATCAGCTGCCATTAAAATTGGATAATAAAGAAGGCCAACGTTAATATCTTTGGGTTGTTCCTTTTTTTTCTCTTTAAAAGTTGGCAGTTGCTCAAGGCGGGAAAGGGGAAAAATGGCGGCAAATAAATAGGCTAATTCCGAGTGCTGCGGGATTTCCGATTGGATAATTAAATGACATTTTTGGGGATCTAGGCCGCAAGCTAAATATTCTAAAACCAATTCTTTTATATTTTTATTGAAAGTATGCTTTTCAAAGGGAGAAGCCAAGCCATGAAGATCAGCTACCGCATAAATGCAGTCAAACTCAGAACGATTTTGCAGCTCTAAATAAGC
>Ga0172380_10008037_pt1 | contig 11696 bp, 10 predicted proteins | sample Leawe162metaG_FD_119747 | JGI IMG/M metagenome (GOLD analysis project Ga0172380, IMG submission 119747) | Leachate microbial communities from a municipal landfill in Southern Ontario, Canada - Leachate well 162 metaG | ecosystem: Engineered > Solid waste > Landfill > Unclassified | place... | reverse complement strand
GCGAATTAACGAACCGTCTTGAGCGATTCCGACGACATCACTCGGTAGACAAGTGATTTTGTTTTTACTTGGTACCGCATATATCGGCAACTGCAACAACACTTCTTTAATCGGTAGGCCTATGCTGTCTAAATCAGTACCTTCCCGATAAACCAAACGTGCTCCTTCAGCTACATCAAAACTCAACCCTTGTGGCATCCAGTTTCCGGCATAAACTGAATAATTAGCACATTGTTGTACACCGGTCACCAACACCTCTGGCTTAGTCGTATCATCGGATGTTGTGACCGCCAATAGCGTTTCATCTACTTCGACTTCTGGCGTGGGTGCTGGAGTCGCTAAAGACAAAGCTTGCCCGGCCGCAATCTTTTCGCGCATAGTGGAAATTCTATCTTCTCTAGACACCACCTCAGGATTAATAACCTCAGCACTATAAGCCACTTCATCAGTAGGAGAAAAATCAATTGAAGTTGTGGCTCGAGAACCAGAGAACTTGGACATTAAAGTAGCACTAATTGCTACAAGCAGAAAAACTACCGCCACAAAAACCAACATAAAATCACGCGTACGAAACATACCACTATCATAGCAGAGGGCGGCGGGCTTTGCCCGCCGCCCTTCCCCACCTTTTGCCCAGTCACCTACCTAACCAGCACCCCTTCTGGAATATTAGTAGGGTCAACTAAAAATCCTCCCATGTCTTTGCGACCAATAATCACCGGAAACCGTAAGTGTCCGCGTGGCGTGTAAGTGGCAATGGTATTTATTTCCTTCCCTTTCATCTTAAATTTAAGCTTAACGGTGCGTCGTTTTTGGCGACCACTACCCGAGCGTACTTCAATCATTTTATGATGTGGGTCAAGTCCAAGTTCATCAACCAAAGCGCTGTCTATCGAAGTACGATAAGCACCAGTATCAACCTTGGCGCGAACAGTTTTCTTGTGATCATTTCCAAAAATAGTCACCTTCTCAATCACTCCCAATACCGCTGACTGTTGTTCATTGACCGACTCCAACGATTCTTCCGCAAATAACTTTTTAGCCAATTCCACGGCGCGGGTGACACTACCCACCTTCAAGTCGCCAATCCGTTCCAGACGCGTACGCAATGAAGCTTGATTAGCAATCTGAATTCCTAACCCAGGACGAGCATTTATTTCTAACACCAAGGGACCAACTTTATTATCAAGCACAATATCCACACCAGCGTAACCCAACCGAGAACACTGCTGTGACTGTACTGAAATCTCCAAGATTTTATCCCAGTCAGGAATACGAATTCCGTGTACTTTTATTTTAGTTCCAGGAATATAAGACACCGTTCGATTATGCAAAACAGCCGAAGTGGTAATACCAGTCCGTAGATCAATCCCTACTCCCAAGGCACCTAAGTGCAAGTTGGCTTTTCCATCTGAGTGTATCGTCGGCAATCGCATCATTGCCATCACTGGCACCATGTTGCAAACAATCACCCGAATGTCGGGCACACCTTTATTGGTATATTTTTTAAAAAAAGCATGAGAAATAATACGCTCTTCAATAAAAGCGGAGTCAGGCAGATTATTAAGCGAATGTTCACCGTCGAGCACACCAAAAATAATTCGTTCCAGTTCAATAATATCAACTTTCTTTTCACCTGAAATTACTCCTTTGGCGCCGTCCCACTTACGAATAATGGTAATCCCTCTACCACCATAACCATGTGCAGGCTTGATTACAAAATCTCGTGGCAATGAAGCCCAGTCAAAGACACGCACATCATGCAGTGAACTAAACTCAGCTAAAATGGCGTTAGTAGGAACACTAGCTTTAATTAGCCGACGTTTAGTAAGCAATTTGTCGTCGGCCACCATCTTTTGTCTACGACTATTATACTTGCGGATATACAGGTAATTGCGGGCATTCATGCCCAGTAATGAGTTGCTGACAGCCATAATTAGTCGGTACTGACCTCATTAAACCGGAATAATTCCAGCACGCGCAGACCAAAGTAACGACCAATCATCAGGTTGGCTGGAATAACCAACAAAATCATTTCTGGATACAGAATCACCGTATCTTGAATAGTACTACTCATAGCTGCCGCATATCCAATCAGGCCAATAAATACCGTAGTAGTAGTAATCACAAACGTCTCGGAAGCACTTTTGTGTAGTTGCACAGACACTATCAAGTCTCCCAACAACATCAGCACCAAAATCGGAAAGATGGACACACTCAAAATACGTTCAAACCCAAGCTCAACCCCCAACCCTAAAGCTGCAAACACCGCCATCGCCAAGAAGACCATGGAGAGTGAGCGTTTTGGATAAAACATAATTCTCAATTTAGACAGACTTTTCTTGGCAATGTATGACGCAATCAAAATCGCTCCCAACACCAACAAGCCGACTGTGATACCAACCGCCACCAAAGCAAAAGCTAGAGCAATCGGCACCAACATATCTAACGTGGGCAAACCTATCACCACGCGCACAAAACTCACAAACAGCCCCAAAAATGGCGTGAGCAAAATCAAAAAGATAGTATTGGCTGGTACTCCAGCACGCACCGATTCCTGCACCCAATATGCCATTGCATTAAGAAAACTAAACTCCGTGACAGGCCTATCTTCAAACAAAGTAATCACTGCCACCTTGGCAGGTAGCTCTTCAGGCTTAGTTGGGTCATTAGTGGGAGTAGCGGTTTGTTGCTGACTGATAATGTCAGCTGCTGTTGTTGAAGCGCTCTTGGTGGACGACGCAGTTGATGTAGCCTGCTCAACCACTTCTTCTGGTATCACATCCTTTTGGAAACCAAAAGCACCAACCACTCCTTGCGCTTGCGCGAACACAGGTAAGGCAAAAAGTAAGAAGGGTAAAAGTAAAAGTGAGGTCTTAAAGTTTATGCAATTTATTTTCATACTACCACTCTTTCAGAATTTCAAGGGTTTGTAAAGTCCTCACGTGTCGAGAGGACAGCGGATTGAACTTTCCGATGAATAAAGATTCGAATACTTGAGGCTTTTCTGACAACAAATTCCAGATACCAATATTACCTTCCATGTAGACAATATCCTTACTATATATGGCTCCTGGAGTCTGTCCGGTCGTACCGCGAAAAATACGCACACAAACATCCCAAGCAGCTTTAAACGGTTCTGGTTCCAATATATTTTTTTCGGACGAGAATTTTAGAGCATAGTAATCTGTCATCAAACTAAAGACTGCTCTAAAATCACGCACCTGTCCATCCATCCCAAGGGCTAAGCAAGCCGCTAAATATCTATCAAATCCGTAATACTCATCAGCTCCTTCGATTTGCTGCTGTACATAACTAGCCAATCCTTCCTCTCCCGTTAAATAATTATCCAGACCAACCTCCAGCAAACGTAATGTACCCTGAGACGCTTCATGCACTCGTCTGACATGCACACCAATTTCATGTTCAGCTAAAGCTTGCACCTTAATATGTGTCAATGGTGCCGACCTTGTCATGAGTTGGTTTTCAGACGGAATGTGAATAGTTTTTTTACTAACCTCGACCGAAAAACGACTCCTGACTTCTTTTTCATCAACTTTTAATTTCCAACCACTTATTTCACACCGATCTAAAACGGCTTGAAAAATAACCTTGATTTCATCTACGTTCTTAATCAATTTTTTACTATTAATAAGTGGTGGCAAAATTTCGGCACTAATCTCAACTTCGGTCGTGTCGATTTTTGACATTACTTTTTGTAGTCTGCGCGCACTGCCAGGTTGTTCTATCTTTTGTTCGTGACATAACTTAAGTACTTGTTTGGCCACATAAGCAAAGTATCTTTTCTTTGGTTTCCCGTAAATTTCACGACTAGCGATGGCAAACAGACCATCATCACCGGCTACGGAAGCGGCGATCATCACATTGCGTAATTGCTGTTTTTTGACTTTACGTTTATATAAATCCACCACTACTGACGGTGCCTCCGAGGTATCAAGCAGCTGATTCATCGCCTCAAACCGCACAGCGTAATCGTCTCGGGGAGTGGTTTTTCGATACTTAAAACGAGGGTTTTCGGTCTCATTATTAAGAAAAGCATCACGCTCTTCGTGACTAATTTTAATTCGATCTTTCATCCACTGCGCCTCATCGACAAATAGATCCATATGCTCTAAGGCTGGATAAAGTTCATCATCTAAGACACTAGACATGGTACTAATTTATTAAAAATATTAATTGGAATAAGATTTAAATCCCAAATTTTACGGCTGGCTGTGACTCTCCTTCCAGCGGCAGAGTCGGCGCAAATGGAGCATCCGGATCAGCTGCCTTGGCCACTTGTTCAATAAAGGCTTGGTAGGTGTCGAATTCCATTTTTTCACCATTGAGGTAAAAAGTTGGTGTGCCAGTAATACCAAGTTCACGACCAGCTTTTTGATCACTCATAACTTTATCGCGCAAATCAGTCGACTCCATTTGGCTTTTGAACTTTTCTACATCAAGCCCTAAATCACTAGCGTATTTAATAAAGAAAGAGTTCGGGGAAGATGCTTTAGACCATTCATCTTGGTTTTGAAAAACCATATCGTGGAATTCGTAAAATTTATCTTGCTGACCAGCCGCTTCTGCCGCTACGGCTGCACGCAACGCAAACGGGTGCATCGGTAAAGGAAAATGTCGGTATTCAAACTTCATTTTGTCTCCATATTGCGCCAGTAATTCAGTCACAATCGGCTGAAATGTAGCACAAGCAGGACACTGCAAGTCGCTATATTCCACCAAAGACACTGTAGCATCGGGATTGCCGGCAATATGTGCCTCTACTACTTCGACACCTTCATTACTAATTTGTGTTTCTGAACTAGAAAAAATAATAGCCCCACCGAACAAAACAACAGTGATGATAGCAATAACTACCCATGGATTTTTCAACATATATTAGAAGTGTACCATAATTACTCTTAATAACTCACCCTAGACAACTGAATATTTGTTACACTTAAATCATGCCTACTTCACCACATAACCCTTGGTCTGACTCTCCAGAGGAATTAGCAAACTTATTAAATACAAACCTAACTTACGGTCTAACCGATACAGAAGCTACCACCAGACTAAAAACAACTGGTGAAAACATCTTCACCTCACAACAAGAACCCGGTGCCATCACTATCTTCTTTAGGCAATTCACCAGTCCCCTGATTATAATTTTATGTATTGCAACAGTGGCTACTGCCACCTTAGGAGAATGGTTGGATACAACCATTATCGCATTTGCTGTAATGGTAAATACTATTCTAGGCTTCATTCAAGAATATAAGGCCGAAAAGGCCATCGCTGACTTACGTTCGTACATTACACATCGCACCAGAGTTATTCGGGATGGACACGAAATTGAAATTGACCCCCGACTATTAGTGATTGGTGACATTATCCACATTGCCAACGGTGCCCGCATTACCGCTGATGCAAGAATAATTAAAGAAATAAATTTTACTTCTGATGAAGCGATTTTAACCGGTGAGTCCTTGCCAGTAGAAAAATCAGCTGAAGTACTTTCTGAAACCACACCATTACCGGAGCGCATCAACATGCTGTTTGCCGGTACTCTCGGTGTCGATGGTTCGGCTTATGCTGTAGTTACTGCCACCGCTTATCAAACCGAAATTGGTAAACTGGCTTTACTAGTTGACGAAACTAATCGCGAAAGTACCCCTCTCCAAAAAGCCCTCACTCAGCTAACTTGGGTAATTATTGTTTTGACCACTTTGGCCGTGGCCGGTATTTTTACGGTTGGACTAATCAAAGGTCAGCCTTTATACGAAATGTTACTGATTTCAATCGCGGTTTTGGTCGGTTCAGTACCAGAAGCTTTACCAATTGGCCTCACTGCCATCTTAGCCATCGGAGTGGGCAGAATCGCTAAGAAGAACGGTATTATGCGCAGCTTAACAGCCGCCGAAACCCTGGGTTCCACCACCGTCATCATCACCGACAAAACCGGCACCCTGACCGAGGCCAATATGAACTTGGTCGATATCGATGACGTAAATGACTTAACCAATCCGGACTTTACTCCGAGCGACCACCACGATAGTTTTACTGAACATCAAAGAGAAATTTTAACTTTAGCGTTATGTGCTAGCGACGTAACCATCGAAAACCCAGAAGATAATGTTGAATCATGGGTTATGGGTGGCTCAGACCTTGAAACCAACATCGTCCGCTCTGCTGGCCGGCAAGCTATCAAACAATCTTCAGCTGAACGTTCTGGTATTCAGGTCCGTATCCCATTTAGCTCAAAGTATAAATTTTCTGTTACCCGCATCCCCTCTCACTATTTACCAAAGTACTTGAGTGAATTTGCCGACCCGCACGTTGTGATGGGAGCTCCAGATATTATTCTGGAACGCAGTCAATTAGATAACGAGACAAACGCTAAATTGCGCCGCGCGATTAATGAACACAGTGTCTATGGCCGACGCGTTTTGGGTATCGGACTCCTGACCCCCCACAGTGACACCGAGGCCATCACGACTGACAACGTAAACAACATGACTTTCTTGGGTATCCTAAGTTTTCATGACCCAATCAGAGCTGAAGTACCAGAAGCTTTAAAACGGATTCAAGCCTATGGCACAAAAGTAATCATGGCCACTGGCGACCTACCCGGCACGGCATTAGCGGTTGCTCAAGAAATCGGTTGGCCGGTTACCGAAGCTAATGTGCTTTCAGGCACACAACTCCAACAACTCTCTGACGAAGATTTATTAGTTATTTTAGACAAAATATACATCTATGCTCGAGTCACTCCCAAAGACAAACTCCGCATCACCAGACTACACCAATTACGGGGCGAGATTGTTGCTATGACAGGTGATGGAGTAAACGACACACCATCACTCAAAGCGGCTAATATCGGCATTGTGGTCGGTTCTGGTAGTGATGTGGCCAAGAGTGTGGCTGATTTAATTCTACTTGATGACAACTTCAAAACCATCGTCGCCACCATCGAAGAAGGTAAACAAATTCTGTCCAATATTAAAAAAATGTTTGTCTACCTGATGTCGAATTCCCTAGATGAATTAATCTTGATTGGTGGAGCAATTGTTGCTGGTGTAGCCATGCCACTGACCGCCGCGCAAATTATTTGGGTCAATATGTTTACCGGTAGTTTGCCAGCTATCGCGTTTGCCTTTGACCGCCAAGCCTTACGCGAAACTCCCAAAACCAGTCGCACTTTCTTTGACGGCCGCGTTTTATTTCTCACTATTTTTATCGGTCTAGTAGTTTCCATTATGCTACTAGCTCTTTATCTGATGTTGTTGAATTACGGAATCGACCTTGAGCTCGCTCGCAGTATTTTGTTTGCTAGTTTCGGCAGCTATACTCTCTTTATTGCCTTCTCCTTCTTAGACCTTAGCCGCCCTTTATTCAAATACAGTTTAACTACCAACAAAACCTTACTGGCCGGAGTTGGTATCGGTTCTTTACTCTTAATACTCACCTTTATAATCCCCTTCATGAGACAAACTTTTTCAGTTGTGCCATTACCACTACCATGGATTGGTTTTGTTTTCCTCTGGATAGCAATCAACGTCGTTGTGGTGGAGGCATCTAAGTGGTTTGCCAATCGCTTTATCGTCCGTGTAGTGGACAAAACATAAAAAATGTTGTATTTTAAGGTTAACTTATGGCCGTTAAACCTAATTTCACCCGCAAAAAGAAGCGCAAAGTGCACGGCGCGACTTTTTGGGATAAGGAGTATACCAATCCCGAATTTCTTAAACTTTCCGTCACCGAAAGTGCTGACTTAGCTAAATTTACCCGCTGGATTGAACGACGTGAACGTATGGATATTTTAGCACCCGAATCTAGTGCTATTGATGCCGGCTGTGGTAATGGTCGTAATCTTATCTTTTTGGCCCGCACCTTTGGCATGCAGGGCGTTGGTGTTGATATTTCTTCAGCCGCCATTGCACAGGCCAAAGCCGCTTCTAAAGACCTACAAATAAAATACACGGTCGGTACCGCTGGCGCTGTCTTTCCAGTGGCCGACGCATCCCAAACCTTAGCTCTCGACATGATGACTTCTCACTTCCTTTCCAAAGCAGGGCGTGAGTTATTACGCGACGAGCTCTATCGTGTTCTCAAACCAGGTGGTTATTTATTTATGAAAACTTTCCTTAAGGATAAGGACTTGCACACCGCTCGATTAATTTCCGAAAACCCTGGTACTGAGGAAGGCAGTTACATTCACCCCGTCATGGGCGTAGCGGAGTATGTTTATAGTGAAGAAGAATTAGTTGATTTTCTTAGTGAAAAATTCATCGTCCGCAAAATCTACCGCTCACACCGCCACACCAGCGGTGGCAAAGCCTTCAAACGCCGCACCATCTCGATTTACGCCGAGAAGGATTACGCTAGTCGCGATTAATAAAACAGAAAGTATCCCCTACTAAAAAGAGAAAACATCAAAAAACTGGACATCACTGTCCAGTTTTTTACAACATTAAACCACACTTCTATTTTCCGGAGGAAAGTCCTCCGTAATTTTACATTTTACTTTATCATATTTACTGTACCCCCGAACCCTCTTCATAAATCGTGCCGTATTCCATGCCGGTTCTCTGCAAGGCGCTCATGTCGTTAAATAACACATCGCTGGGCGGAATGAAGATACTACCATCAACCTCCTTCCATGACTTACACTGGTAATCAACATCAGTGTCCATTCCGATTGGAGTATTTACATTATTTTCTGATTCACTCAAAGTTCCTTTGGGAGTTTTAAACCCGTACGACTTCCCTGCTATCTCCGACCAAACATACAGTTGGTCGTCAGTCATGATCATGGAGGACAGAATTTGTCCACCCAGCTCTGGAGAGTCGGTTAGGAAATCACCACGCATCATTCCTTTATTCACAAAATAAGTGCCCTCCACCGGAGCAGAACTACTGCCAGTTGGCGTATAGGAAATAGTACACTCTGCTGATGCTCCAAGCAGGCGCAGTGATTCTAGTGTGCCGACCCCTTGTTCCGGCACTACTGGTTCAGGCGGGACTTTTTCAACCTCTGACTCTAATTGCGACAAACTGTCGTTCGCCTCTTGAGCAATTTCATAAGCCGGCGTAGTAAACAAAGTATAGTAAACAAAACCACCCAACAGCACAGCAATCGTCCCCAATATCACTAAATTTTTCATAAATTATTTCTTACAAATTAATTCTAAATATTGTAACGCAGATATGCCACTATTTATACTCCATAAAAAGCCATAAATTAGATTTTATGTGTCATAATAGTGGCATGTTTTTCAAACGCCTATTAGTGCGGGCAATTTACGCCACCATTTATATTTTATTCGCGTTTGTAGCCACAGGAGCTGTTGTTCTTCTGCAGTCTAAAACCCACGTTTTTTCTGTTGCCAACAATCCGGAGCCAAATATAGACACAAACACTCCGTTTCCAGTCAGCGTCAATGCCTACACTCAAGTAATAAAAGAAGATCCTGTAGTTAACCAGTATTTTTATGACGCTCTAGCTCAAGCTCCGACCTCAAAAGACCGCTGGTGGAACAAAGTTGCTGCCGTTTTTTCTGCACACGATTGGTACCAAAATATGGCATCACCAGTGAGTCGAATTTTAGTAATTTGGCCTGGAGAACGTAAGGAAGAAATCACTAAGCACATCGGGGATATTTTAGGCTGGGACGAAACCGCCCGCACCGAATTTCAACAACTCACCGACACTACCGCTCCAGTTATGGTCGATGGTAAATATTTCCCGAGCCAATATGTTGCTCAAAGCGACGCTACACCGGCCGATGTACACGAGTTAATCTCAAGCACTTTCAAAACTTCTATTTTAGATCGCTATACTCCCGCCGTAGCCGCTCAAGTTCCACTCGAACAAACCCTCATCATTGCTTCCCTGCTAGAGCGCGAAGCTAGTGATTTCGACAACATGCGTGAAATTTCTGGCGTAATCTGGAATCGTCTGTTCATAAATATGCCACTACAGCTCGATGCTACCTTGCAATATGTAAAAGGCGGTAATGTAAACGAGAAAAAATGGTGGCCAATTGTCAAACCCGACGACAAATATCTCAAATCCGCCTACAACACTTACAAAAATAACGGCTTACCACCCGCGCCAATATCCAACCCGTCCACCGAAGCAATTTTGGCTGCTCTTAATCCCATTTTCACTGATTGTTTGTTCTATTTTCATACCAACGAAGGAACCTATTATTGTTCAGCCACCTACGAAGAACATGTCACCAAGCTAAAATCTGTCTACGGACGCGGTAAATAAAATTATTCTATTGAGCAAACCAAAGGGTCATTGATATGTTTGATTAAATAACGGATTGAGACCACTAACAAAATAATTCCCAATACCCCGAATTCCGCTCCATCAAATGGTAAAAACAACACGATTGAACCAGCCCCAAAAACACCAAACAAGGCGGTCAATATTACTGACCCACAGGCCGCACAACCAATTCCCAAGACAGCACTCACCATGCCCCCTAAGCCGGCCAAATGCGCCTTTTTTGACTTGCTGGAGCCCTCCTGTCGACGTCTGATGTAGTAGACCAACAAACCGATATTCACTCCAAATAATATGGCGGTGATTATTAGTACAATTCCAGAAAAAACTGTATTACTAGAAAATAACGTGCCATAAAGACTGCCGACGAACAGCAGTTTGTCGGATAGAGTAAGCGCTGAGGAACTGAAAATTTGGGTAATTAAACTGAAGCTAGGTAACAGTAATGAAGCACTCATAGCAATGAATACTATCCCGATTCCACCCAACGCATACCGCAATTCTCCAAAGACACGCTTAAAGACTCTAGTCGCCATAATTTTGCTAAGCTTCTTTCTTGGCTAGCTCAATCATTTGTTCAACAGCTGATTGTGGTAGTGAGCCATTGATTGGGTAAGTCTTACCTGATGGGCCAATCAAAATACTCCACGGTGTACCACGGCCGCCAGTTTCGACCGCATTATCTGCGTCTGCTTGCACCGCGTCTTTCAATCGACCGCTCGACAAACAATCAGAAAAATCCTTTTTATTTAGACCAACATCAGTTGCTATTTTAAGAATTAAATCACTATGTTTAGAAGAGTCACCGCCACCCCGCGCATCCATATAACTATCAGTAAATTTCCAGAAGGCATCATTGCCACCCATTTCAGCCGCACACTCTGAAGCCAAAGCAACCACCGGAGCCTCTGGGTGTAATTGCTCTAATGGAAACTGTCTATAAACCCAAGCTACTTCATCGCCAGAATACTTCTCGGTAATATTATTCATCACATCATGAAAGCGCGAACAAAATGGACAGTCAAAATCTGAAAATTCGACAATTTTAATCGGCGCTTCCAAACTTCCCCTAATGTGGTCGTCAGCTGTCACCGGACTAACTTTGCCAGTATTATCAACCTCGGTTGGTGCAACTGCTGCCTGTGGACCAACTCCTGCCGTTGTTCCGCCGCTAAAATATAGCCCCGCTCCGACAAATGCTCCCGCAATGACGATAGAAATTGGAATCATTAGATCTTTTAATAATGAACTATTGTTCTGGACGGCTGATGTTTGTTCTTGCATATTTTTCTAGTACGTTCAAAATAATTAAATGTTTCGTCTAGTATACATGTCTCCACTAATAAACTCTAGTTATTAAATATAAAAATAGGAGCGAGTATAAACACCCGCTCCTTTT
>Ga0172380_10008036_pt1 | contig 11696 bp, 9 predicted proteins | sample Leawe162metaG_FD_119747 | JGI IMG/M metagenome (GOLD analysis project Ga0172380, IMG submission 119747) | Leachate microbial communities from a municipal landfill in Southern Ontario, Canada - Leachate well 162 metaG | ecosystem: Engineered > Solid waste > Landfill > Unclassified | place... | reverse complement strand
GGTAAAATCATCGGCTGGTTTCAGGGCAAAAGCGAGTTTGGCCCGCGGGCCCTTGGCAATCGGAGTATCTTAGCTGATCCTCGAAGCAAGAAAATGAAAGATAAACTGAATCTGAAAATAAAATTTCGGGAAGCATTCCGGCCATTCGCTCCATCGGTTCTAGTAGAGAAAGCAGCAGAGTATTTTGATATCAGTGATCCGAGCCCCTATATGCTTGTAAATGCTGCTGTTCTTTCACAAAAAGCAGCCGAAATCCCAGCCGTGACCCATGTCGACGGTACCGCTAGAATCCAAACGGTGAGTATGGAGCAGAATTCAAGGTATTATCGGCTCATTAAAGAGTTTGGAGACATCACCGGTGTTCCGCTCTTGGTCAATACTTCATTCAATATTCAGGGGGAGCCAATCGTTGAGACGCCGATTGATGCACTGAATAGTTTTTATAGCTCAAATCTGGATTATCTATGCATTGGTGACTATTTAATTGAGAAAAAAAATGGCTAAGAAGCAGGTGATAATCAAAAATCTTATCCGAAGCTCAACAATGAAATGCTTGGTCTCACCAGAAGTTAAGAACAACCATTTTAATCCGCCTACTTCGCAGCCAAAGGTGCTGAACAGCCGTATTGAATCTGAAGGGACAGTCGATGTGATGGATGATTTTTCGATGATTAAGAGGTCTGAAGGACAGGATAAGCAGCCACTTGGTCCACGCTTTAAAACTCCGCTAATTGTCCGTTGGGACATTACTTATCGGTGCAATTTTAAATGCCGGCATTGTTACTCAGAGTGCGAAAGCACAAAGGAGAAGGGAGTTAGTCTCCGGGAAGCAAAGAAAATTCTCGATGTTCTTGATAATGGTAAGGTTCAGTTCGTGCAGATATTGGGTGGCGAGCCAATGATGCGGTCGGATATTCTTGAGATTGTCAAATATGCAACCGCAAAAAAATTTATTTTTGCTCTCAATTCGAATGGCTATCTATTGGACGAAAAGGCCGTCAAAAATCTTGCTATGCTAGGGCTCAAATTTATCCAAATTAGTCTACATGGCCTAGAAAAAGAACATAGTACTTTAACTCAGAACCAAAGGGCCTTCAAAAAAGCAATCTCAGCCATTGATCTTCTGATCAAAAACGGTGTTAACGTCAGTGTCTCTTGTGTAGTTTCAGAAATAAATGCTGCGTCAATTTTCGATTTTATTGATCATCTTGCCATATTAGGTATAAAAGATATCCAACTCTTAACTCCATTAAATGAAGGCAGGGCCACTGATGAAATTCTATTATCGTCTACCAATTTTACTAACTTGAAGAAAAAGTTAATCACTTTGAAAAATCAGAGGAAAGACCTGAACTTTGATCTACCAGGATTTGATATTGATCTGATAGACGGCATGGCTAATGTGCAAAAGGGCAATCGAAAGTTTGAATTTTTCTTCGGTTGTATCGGAGGAGTTTCAGGGATTCGCATCAACCCAGCAGGGGAAGCTTGTATCTGCGTCGGGAGCGCAAATAACTCTTTTGGAAAAATTACGGAGAAGCCATTGGATCAGATCATGGAAGAGATGTATGAATGGCGAATTCGCAACCGACCAAGGCATTGTCAGGGATGCGATTCCTATTTAAACGATTGCCAAGGAGCATGTTATCTCAGATTCCACTAATTTCCTTCCCAAAATAAGCATTTGACAAACAATATGGTGCGGAATATAGTTAGGTAAATAGACGACCGTAGGGTCGGTAAGAAAGAGGAGAAAATGGAAGAGAAAACCAAAGAGATCGTCGAGGAGTACTACGAGGCTGAGTCTTGGCAGTTCTCCGGATGTGGTGACTAACTGTCTGTTAAAATAACTATGCATAGACTAATGCATAGTTATTTAATGCCATGTTAGAACTGGAGTTTATAGTTGAAAAAGATCGACTGAAGTTTTTTTGCAGTTTCTTCGGCCGAGAGTATACAGATGACCTGATAGAAGAGTCATCTATTTTTTTATCAAAAGTTAAGCGGAACTGGCAGGAAAACCAGTCAATATTTGAAAATAGGTCGAAGGTATTTTTTGAAGGCCTGAATTTTGGTCCTTCTGTGAAGGTCAGCATTCTGCCAGAATACTTTAAATTAGGCTGTTCCAATACTGATGATCGGTTGATCTTATTTGGTCAACCAATTCGGTCAAAAAACTTTAGCTCTGCGATCATCACTCATGAGCTCTGTCATATTCTACTCAAAAGTAATGGCTATCAAAATCCGCCGATTATTGATGAAGTCTTGGCAATGCTGTCCGAGCTGCCGTTTTACCGGAATGGTATCGATGATCTTGATAAAATCTGGCCAGATGCTGAACTTGATGAATTTCATTTGGCTGCCAAAAAAATAATAATCAATAATCATCTCTCGCTAGATAAAAACTTTAGAGACCATATCAGATCGTTGGAAAAAACACTATCGAAAGATCTCCTTGCTTTTAGGCCAAAAGTGGGACTTCTCCGCAACCTAACCACCTGAAACGCAATATCGGCCGCCTGGCGGCAGCCGATATGTCTTGTCCCATTGCCGGGTGGCAATGGTCAGGCGATTACTACTTTGCGGACGTAACCCATATCGCCATGGTCAATAGCGAGATGGACCCTGTCGCGAATAGTATTCGCTTCTTCGTGGGTGAGTGAGCGCTCGTGGGAACGCAACACGATCCGAACCAGGACGTTTTTCTGGTTCGAGTGAATTCCGAGACGCTCGATTGCTTGGGGCGGCAGATCATCGTAGGCGGTCGCAGAGCGGATCTGAACCTCCTCTAACATGTCGATATCCGGGCCCATAGCGTCCTTCACGGCCTCACAGATGTCCTCTTCCTGTGCTTCTGCCGGAATTGATACCGACATATCTCGGTTTATCGCCGGGAACTTGGAGACCGAGACATAGGGATCGAGATTGACCATCTGCTTTGCGATCCGTGGGTCACTTGCTCGGAGAATGCGGATATCCGGGATGTTCTTCCGGAGCATGACCATCCGGTCAAGCCCAACCCCGAGAGCAAGCCCAGAGCATTTGGAAGGATCCAGCCCTGCTTCAGCGAGGATCTGGGGATGGGCTTCGCCGCACTCCAACACCTCAAGTATGTCTCCGTCCGGCGTCCGCACACCGACCTCCAGCCCATTGATCGTGTAGGGATGGATAGCGTCCTGCACTACGTACTCGGCGTTTGGCAGGATGCTCCGAATGACGGCGTCAATCAGCTCGAGAAGGCTCTCGCGCTCAAGGCGTGGTGCGCCCTGTTTGATCCGCCAGACATCCATCTGGTGGGGCTCGCCGCAGTGAGTCTTGTCCACCACATCGCGGCGATAGCACATACCAGGGGACATTACGAGATAATCAGTGAGGTCCCTTTCTCGCATACCGACCAGCAGGTCTGGAATCATTGCGCTTGTGTGAACGCGCAGGATCTGGACGTCATCGATATAGCGGGTGTAGATGGGAGAGCGGCAGATCGCATCCGCCGGGAAATGAAGTCGGTCGAAATTGTCAGTGACCGACGAGATTGGGCTGCTCCGGCGGATTTCCGGAACGGGCCAACCTTTCGCCTGAAAGTATGCAGCCATCTCGCTGACAACGAGATTGACAGCATGGGTGCCATTCTGGGGATCAGAGAGATCCGGAATGGCCAGGGCTCGGGAAATGCGTTCCGGCCACATGGTCGTCACCTCCATCAGGATCGAGCTCGCGCTCGTACCAAGAACATAACAGAAAAACGCTAATTGTCAACTCTCATGCGCTGACTCGTTCACTATACTTTTATATAATTATTGCTCGTAGATTGACTAATCTGCCTGCTTTTGAATTGACAAATGGCGATCTAAGTCGTATAGTATTCGTATGGTTGATAAGATTAAGTTGCTGAAAAAAATTGAAAAGCCAGGCGATCTGAAAGCATTCTCATCTAAAGAGCTTGAAGCGTTGGCACAGGAGATAAGATCCGTTCTTGTTAAAACAGTTGCTACCAATGGTGGTCATCTTGCGCCCAATCTTGGTGTTGTTGAGTTAACTTTGGCTTTGCACTCATGTTATAACTCGCCAAAAGATAAGATTATTTTTGACGTTGGTCATCAGGCCTATACTCATAAACTGCTAACCGGGCGAAAAGACCGTTTCTCGACTATTCGGAAAATGAGTGGTCTCAGCGGTTATCTAAGACGAGATGAGAGTGAGCATGATGTATTTGGCGGAGGACATGTCGGCACTGCTGTCTCAGCGGCTCTTGGTTTTGCTGAAGCGAGGGATCTGAGAGGGGAAAAGAATGAAGTCGTTGCTGTCTTTGGCGACGGTAGCCTTACCAATGGCCTTACCTTTGAGGGCATCAACAATATCGGCGAGCTAAACAGTAATATCACCTTAGTTTTGAACGATAATAAGTACTCAATCTCGAAGAATGTGGGTGGAATTGCGAAATATCTCGAACGACTCTCCGCTGTTCATATCTCAGAAGCTCCCTCTACTGATATGGAGTCAATTTTTCATACTCTAGGTTTTACCTACTTTGGTCCGATCGATGGTCATGATATCCAGAAGCTCAAAGACGTCTTTACGCTGGCCAAGGAAACGGCTGGTCCCAAACTCATCCATGTTTTAACGAAGAAAGGTCATGGGTATTCGCACTCCGAGCTCAATCCTAGCAAATTTCATTTTACTAATCCCTTTGTCTGGGAATCAGGGAAGGTTGAAAAAGATACCCATAATTTGACTTATTCTCAATCTTTTTCCGATGCTCTTATCAAGGTGGCAGCAACTGATGATAAAATTATTGGTATCACTGCTGCCATGCCGGCAGGCACAGGACTTGAGGCGTTCGCACAAAAATTTCCTGAACAATTCTATGACGTTGGAATTGCCGAGTCTCATGCAGTGGTTTTCGCGGCAGCCTTAGCAGCTGAAGGGTTTAAACCTGTTGTAGCAATTTATTCAACTTTCTTGCAGAGAGCATATGATCAAATATTACACGACGTATGTCTGCAAAACATTCCAGTAGTCTTTGCAATCGATCGGGCCGGAATTGTTGGCTCTGACGGTCCGACTCATCATGGGCTCTTTGATCTATCTTACCTTCGCAATATTCCAAATCTAACTGTCATGGCTCCTAAAGACGAGAGAGAACTTCAAGATATGCTGTATACTGCGCTCAAAACAAACCGAGGGCCCGTTGCAATTCGATACCCGCGTGGTGCAGGAATCGGTGTCCCTTTGCGAAGTCGTTTTCAAAAAGAGGATTTTTGTAAGGCCGAAAAAATCCTTCATGGAGATGCTTTGGCAATTCTCGCAGTTGGTTCGATGGTTTATCCTAGCATTGAAGCAGCGAAAAAATTAAGTGAACAGGGAATTTTCGCCACTGTCTATAATGCCAGAAGTGTGAAGCCTATTGATGTTAAAATGATTAAGGAAGCAGCAAAAATCGGTAAAGTTATTACTGTTGAAGAGAATATTCTTGCAGGCGGTTTCGGCTCGGCAGTCCTTGAAGAATTAGAAAGAAACAGCATTTACGATACCAAAGTCAGAAGACTGGGGGTTTCCTCATTTATTGAACATGGTGAAATCTCAGAATTGAGAGAAAAATATGGATTATCTGTTGCGAATATAATAAAAGAAGCGGAAGCGTTGCTTAAGGAGAGCTAATGGATACAAAGGGGCAGCTAAAAAACTTCAAAATCGAGCTCGAATCGAAGCTAAAAGAATACTTTGACAAGCAAACGATCGCAGCAGGTGATATTTCTCCTTTTTGCAGTGAACTGATGAATCACATCGCTGAAATTACTCTGAGGGGCGGCAAGAGAATACGTGCGGCTATCTTGTATTATAGTTTCATAGCTCACGGAGGCCTCGACCGAGACAAAGCGATGAAAGCGGCACTCTCGATGGAGCTTATGCAAACCTTTTTACTTATTCATGATGATATCATAGATAACGATAGCCTTCGGCGCGGTGGCCCGACAATGCATAAAATTTATCAGAAAATCGGATCGAGCCGTTTTCCAACCTCAAAACCGAAGTTTTTTGGTACCTCTGTCGCTATCATGGCGGGTGATATCGCCTGTTCATTGAGTAATGAGCTGATCTCTGAGTCAGGGTTTGACCAGGCTCTTATCGCTCGCTCGCTCAATGAGCTTAATAAAATGTATATTAAAGAGTTTTTTGGTGAGTTTTTAGATATTCTTTCTGAACTTCGGCCAGATGTTAAGAAAGAGGATGTTATATTGACTCATCAACTCAAAACTGTGCCGTATACTTTTGATGCTCCGATGAAAATTGGCGCAATACTTGCGGGAGCAGATGAGAGTGCCTATTTAAAACTTGAAGAATATTCAACCGCTCTTGGAACAGCTTTCCAGATTCAGGACGATTATCTGGGTATGTTTGGGACGGTCGAGAAGACTGGCAAACCCATCACCTCCGACTTAAAAGAGGGGAAGAGAACACTACTTATTTTAGATGCATTAGAGAAAGCTAGTGTGGAACAGTCAAGAGTTATTAATGATACGCTTGGCAACCATAAAGTCTCGGTAGCTGACCTTAAGAGAGTCCGTAAAGTGATTGTTGACACCGGTTCTCTGGCTGAATCTGATAAAATTGCCGAAAAGTATGTCAAAGAGGCGATATCTTCAATTCAATCGATGAATCTTGTACCCGAAGGGAAGGAATTTTTGCTGGGTATTGCCGACTGGATGATTAATCGAGAATATTAGATGAAAATAATTTTACAGCGTAATTTTTATGGGTATTGCCCGGGCCTGAAACGGTCGTTTCAGGTTGCTGATGAGCTGATCGAAAAAGCAAAAGCTGAGAATAAAAAGATATTTTGTGATGTTCCATTAGCCCACAACGCAGATGTGATGTCCAGTCTGCGGCGCCAAGGAGTCGAGCTTATTGAGATGGATGAAAATAGTAGGGGCGAGGGTCAGTATTTTCTTGTCTCAGCTCATGGAGCAAGCACAAAGAAAGTGCAGTGGCTCAAGAAGATTGGTTTTAAAGTTTGGGACGCGACCTGCCCCAAGGTCACCACTGTACAACATCAAGCTCTAGCAGATTATAAATCCGGGTATCAGATTGTAATCTTTGGCAAAGCCAATCATGCGGAAATCGAGGGCATCAATGGGCTTGTCAATAAGAGCGCGATCATCATAGATGATACCCAGAGGGCAAAAGAGATAGTTCTGACAAAGAAAACCAGTGTAATTTCGCAGACCACACTACCAGTTGAGCGCTTTAAGGAAGTTTTTGATATCATAAAAAAGAATAATCCAAACATAGAGATAATTGCCCGTAAGACAATTTGTCCGATTGTCCAAAATCGTATCACTCAGATTGTCGAATTTGCAAAATCGAACGGGATTAACCGCACAGTAGTGGTTGGTTCTCCAACAAGCAGTAATACCAAATCACTGGCAAAAGCACTTAGCGCAATTTGTCCAACTTCTATGGTTGCGGATGAACGAAGTTTGGATCAAAAATCATTCACTGGTGATGAAACGGTCCTGGTTGTATCAGGTACCTCAGCACCCCCTGAGGTTGTAGAAAAAGTCGCTGAAAAATTAGCAAGATATAAGTTTTAATTATGTTTGATAAACCGACAATCAGTGCCATTATTGTGGCCGGTGGTAAAGGGCAGCGGTATGGCAAACAAAAGCAGTTCGAACTTCTCCTCGGCAAAGAAGTGTGGCGATGGTCGTATGAGACATTTTCAGCTATTGTCGACCAAGTTATTGTCGCGGGCATCGATTGCCCAAGCGGAGAAACGAGACGCGAAACAGTTGAGAATGGTTTAAAATTAGCCTCCGGCAATTACATTCTAATCCATGATTCAGCACGTCCGTTGATCTCCCAAACTGAGATTATGGAATTAATTACATTCTTAACCGAGAAGGGCGTAAAATCAGCAACAATGATCATGCCCCTTGTCAATACAATCGTTGATACTTCAAATGGGAAAGTTGAGTACCTAAACCGAGAGAATTTGCGGGCGATTGCAACACCGCAGGGCTTTGAAGCTGAAATTATTAAAAAAGCACATGCCTCGGCTTCGAGTGAGGACGTTGCCTATGATGATTGCCAGCTCGTTGAAAAGTATCTTGGCATCGAGCCGCAATTTGTGATGGGCAGTCAAAAATTACACAAACTAACCTATCCTGAAGATTTAAAATTATTGGAGTTTTATGCTAGTCAGAGTTAATGCAAAAATAAATTTACACCTGGAATTAAAGGGAGAGCGGCCTGATGGCTTTCATGAGATTGATAGTATTTTTCAATCGGTCAGCCTGCCTGATTTTATTGATATAACCAAATCGAAAGACTCTGAGTATCTTGGTACTCTGGTTGCCTTTGAATTAAAGGACGAGCTTGTTTATAGGGCTCATAAAGCGGTTGAGCTCTACACCGACAAAGATCTGCCCTGCAAGATTTCGCTAACCAAAAACATTCCAGTCGCGGCTGGCCTTGGTGGTGGTAGCGCTGATGCGGCCGGTGTTATCGTCGGACTCAATCAGCTGTATGACTTAAAACTTTCGGAAAAACAGCTTTGCGAGATTGCCGAGAAAGTCGGCTCTGATGTCCCATTCTTTGTCATTGGTGGTACTTGCCAAGTCTCGGGTCGAGGAGAGGTCTTAAAGCCGATCAAAGTCGAACTTTCCAAATATTTTGTTCTAGCTCGTCCTCATAAGCGCATTTCAACAAAAGAAATGTATGAGCATCATCGTTTGACGAAAAAAACTTTCTTTGAGATTTGCCAGGAGCTTTGTCCTGATGTAACCAGACTTCACCAGCATTTCTCTAAATATGAAATAAAGGAAATCGGCCTCTCGGGCAGCGGTCCAACAATGTTCTGTGGTGTTGACTCTTATGCATTGGCTTCACAAATCGCTTTTGATCTCAAAGACTTTAACGGTGATATTTATCTGACCGAGCCAAGAGAAAAGGGTATTGAGATAGTTTAGAAAATTATCCCAAGGGGGTAGGGCAGGTTTTGCAGAATTCCCATATTTTCTCTGAAGATCTAATCATGGAGATCGGTGAGTCTCTAGATGTTGTGAATCTCTTTAAGGAGTTCGGGTAATATGTCTTTTTCGTCAACTGTGCGAAGAATCTCGCCTTTTTTGAAAAGGATGGCTTTGCCCTTGCCGCCAGCAATACCAATATCGGCTTCTTTGGCTTCTCCGGGACCATTGACTATGCATCCCATGACGGCAACTGTGATGGGTTTGTCTATTTTTTTAATTTCTTCTTCAACTTTATTGGCTAAACCTATGAGATCAATCTCTGTTCGTCCGCAGGTTGGACAGGAGATTAAGGTCATACCCCTGACCCTTAGCTTTAAAGCCTTCAAAATCTCCCAGCCGGCCACGACCTCCTCTTCGGGATCAGCGGTGAGGGAAATCCGAAGAGTATCGCCGATTCCTTCATTGAGTAGAATTCCAAGTGCTATCGAGCTCTTGATAATGCCGGTTCGGGGTGTTCCGGCCTCTGTCACGCCCAGATGCAGTGGATAATCAACTTTTTCGGCGAGCATTCTGTATGCCTCAATCGTTCTAGGGACATCAGACGCTTTCAGTGAGACGACGATGTTATTGAAATTTAGGTCTTCTAAAATCCTAATATGGTGCAAAGCGCTCTCAACCATTGCTTTCGGGTTACGGCCGTATTTTATTTCAAGATCTTTTTCGAGAGAGCCGACATTGACGCCGATTCGAATTGGAATACCTCTCTCTTTGCAAGCTTTGACAACGGCTTCAGTCTTTTCTCTCCCGCCAATATTCCCGGGATTTATCCTGATCTTGTCGGCCCCGTTTTCAATTGCAGCGAGAGCTAGTTTGTAATCAAAATGAATATCAGCGACTAAAGGAATATGGATATTCTTCTTTATCTCTTTAATTGCTTCGGCTGCCGCAATATTAGGAACTGTTACCCGCACGATTTCACAGCCCGCCTTTTCAAGTCTGGCAATTTGCCCAATCGTACTTTTGGTATCCTGGGTGAAAGTATTGCACATAGATTGCACGGCGACAGGGTTATTGCCGCCAATTTTCATCGTTCCAATTTTTATCTCTTTTGTTTTTCGTCTTGTAATCATAATTCTATTATAGGGGAGAAGTTTGGGAAATCAAGCTAGCTTTCCCATAAATGTGGATATCTCGGGTCTTGTAATGCTAGACACTAGTTGCCTGGTCTGATATTATACTGAAGCTGACTAGAAGACCTTTGGTCTCGCCAGCCCGATGACAGTATTTACTCCTTTTACGAGTGAATGCTCACCGGTGTTATCGGCTTTGCCGGCGCGATTGAGTTTCTCATTCGCGCCTGCCCTATATTAGGGAGATTTTCCAAACGACCTCAAAAAATAAAATTCAAATATAAAAACTGTCGACTTTTCCACGATCGCTGAAAAGTCGACAGTTTTTTAATGTTTCTAGAAAAACACAATTCTTATTCTTTGCGAGAGAGGGCGAGAAGAGTTTCGAAGTTATCGTCCTTTGCCGTCTTGATTCTCCGTGTTTCACCACATTTCTCACACCTTTGGAATATAAAATAAGCACCATTTTTAATCTCAAAATCAACCGGCTTCATCAGTCCTTGGCAGGGGTTCTCCCTATCCCCAGGCACTTCGAGGTCGACATGCTTTGAATATAAACACTCAGGGCAGTGATTGGTGTAGCCAGTACCCGTGACTTTAGCTCCGCAATGTTCACAAGTGAAATCTTCGATTGTACGGATAAAACGTTTTTTAGGTTGGTTCATTATATAAGTATTACATTAAATTACCGAAAAAATGAAGAACCTCGTCCGGGGAATTGGACGAGGTTCGTTAGGGGAGACCAGGCGGGGAGCCTGAATTGAACGGTTCAACGCGGGGCGCATTGAAGTGGTTGTTTATGCGGCGGCAAAGAGGGCAGGTCTGGTTGGTCGGAGGCTTTCCAGGTCGGCCATGGCAATTTCCATAGCTTGTTCAAGCAAACCACTCACGTCCGGCAGCAGGTTGTGGTGGATTATACGGGCGAGCTCATCCTCTGCGATGCCGAAGTTCTCCTCCCAGATGTCACGGAGCAGCATTTTCATGCTGAGCATTTCATCAGGGATTTGGTATTGCCACAGGGGATGCCAGACTTTAAAGACTGTCAGGGTCTCGCAAACGCACTTGAACTGGTCTGCCGGAGACAACCCGTCGAGAGTTCGAAGATTGTGATTTCTATCACCGCCCCGAAGGAATGGGGCAAGCAGAGCTTCAACCATCGCGTCATAGAGATAGAGCCCGCGCCATCGTCGAACTACAGGGTCACGGTGATTTGTCACAGAGAGGACGAGACTAATGACATTCGGGTTCGGCATCATCCGGCGTAACGATTTGAGATTCAGCTTAATCCGGCGCGTCTTCTCCCTTTGGAGTTCGATATCCCGCGGAGTTCGCGTGATCTTGATTGTTCTTCGGCCGTCTTCGAGGCCGTCGTGGAGAAGAGCAGCGGCGATTGTCTCTTCATCATCAAGCCCATAGCGTAGCATATTTTCAGCCACGGCTAAGGGATGAGTCGAGTAGGGGCTGCCGCTCTTACGTAACTGTCCGAGGTGAAACTGGGTCATAAGGTCGAAGGCCTGTCCCACCAGCTCATTAGTTTTAATGAGCTCTTGAAGCGCCGGTGAGATCTTGGTCCCAACGGTCATAATGACACGCT
>Ga0172380_10008035_pt1 | contig 11696 bp, 2 predicted proteins | sample Leawe162metaG_FD_119747 | JGI IMG/M metagenome (GOLD analysis project Ga0172380, IMG submission 119747) | Leachate microbial communities from a municipal landfill in Southern Ontario, Canada - Leachate well 162 metaG | ecosystem: Engineered > Solid waste > Landfill > Unclassified | place... | reverse complement strand
CAGCCAACTTGTCGGCACCAGCCCTGCCGTTGAGCGTATCGTTACTCGCCCCTCCGGAAAGCGAATTGCCCGCCGCATTGCCGATCAGGCTATTGTTCAGTTCATTGCCAGAAGCGTTGATCGCGCCGCTGCCTGTCAGCGTCAGATTCTCGACATTCGCCGCCAGCGTATAACTCACCGAACTCTGCACGACGTCGGTCCCTTCGCCCCCGTTCTCGACGACCACATCGGTACCATCGTCGACCACGTAGGTATCGTTGCCCAGGCCGCCGGCGAGCCGGTCGGCGCCGGAACCGCCGTTCAGCGTGTCGTTCCCGGCGCCTCCCAGCAGTTCGTTCGCTGCCGCGTTCCCGATCAGGACATTGTTGAGTTCGTTGCCGGCGCCATTGATCGCGTCACCTTCAAGCAAGGTCAGGTTCTCGAGATTGGCACCGAGGCTGTAGTCGATAGTGCTTCGAACCGTGTCCGTCCCTTGGGCAGCATTTTCAATGACGACGTCACCGGCGCTATCGACAACATAGCTATCGTTGCCGGCGCCACCGGCCATGCTGTCGTTGCCGAGACCACCGTCGAGGACATTGGCACCGGCATTGCCGTTCAGCACGTTATCGAGCGCATTGCCGGTGCCGTTGATGGCAGCCGTACCGGTCAGGTTCAGGTTCTCGACATTGGCGGACAGGGTATGGCTGGCGCTGGCTTGTACCATGTCGGTGCCTTCGCCGGCATTTTCTGTCACGACATCGCCGAGGTTATCAACTACGTAGGTGTCGTTGCCGGCACCGCCGACGAGTGTATCGGCCCCTGTGCCCCCAGACAGAACGTTGGCCTCACCGTTTCCGGTCAGGAGGTTGTTCAGCGTGTTGCCTGTACCGTTAATGGCCGCATTGCCGATCAAGGTCAGATTTTCCTGGTTGCTGCCCAGCGTCCAGGTCACGTCGGAAATGACGATATCGTTTCCAGCATTTGCCGCTTCGCTCACGCTATCCCCGCTACTGACGTAGTAGGTATCGTTTCCGGCACCGCCGGCCAGGACGTTGGCGGCGCTGTTTCCGGTCAGAACGTTATCGAGGGCATTGCCAGTGCCGTTGATGGCGGCGGAGCCGATCAGGGCAAGGTTCTCGACGTTGGCAGCCAGTGTCGTCGTCACGCTCGCGCGGACCAGATCGACGCCTTCATTGGCCGCTTCGACCACGACATCGCCGCTATTGTCGACGACATAGATGTCGTTCCCTGCACCGCCGACCATGCGATCTCGTCCGGCGCCACCGTCCAACGTGTCGTTGAGCGAGGTGCCGGTCAGCGTATCGTTGCCTGCTGTACCGATCAGCGTAATGCCCGTGACTGCATCGACCTTGAGTTCAACGATCTGGCTGACGCTGGCACCGGCCAAGTCGGTTGCGGTGAGCTTGAGGTTCAGGATGCCGGTGTCGGCAAAGGCAGGTGTTCCGCTGAAGGTGCGCGTCGCGGCATCCAGGGTCAGCCACGAGGGCAGCGCAGCGCCATCGGCAAGCGTCGCCGAGAGTGTCAGTGCGTCGCCAGAATCGACATCGGTGAAGGCGTCGGCAGATAGCGCAAATTGAAACACCTGCCCTTCCGTAGCATGCGGCGTTACTACCGTGTTGGCGCCAACAGGAGCATCGTTGACGTTCTCGATTACGGCGCTGGCAGCGCTGACAAGCACCTCTTCCGTATTGTGCCCATCGGTGTAATTGGCTACCACGCGAATCCGTTTGCCAACCTCGGCCTGCGTCAAGGCGAACGTTTCCGCAGTCGCTCCGGAAATCGTATTCCAATCGATGCCATCGGTGGATGCTTGCCAGCGGTAACTGAACGTACCAAAGCCATCGGGGTCGCCGATAGCATTTACGAACGAAAGCACTTCGTTCTGGCTTGGCGTGCCGACCAACGCAATCGATCCAGTCGGAGCATCATTCACGTTCGACACAAAATCTGTCGGAGCGCTGGTAATCGTCTCGACTGCACCGTGCCCATCGACATACCGCGCAACGGCACGAACGGAATGACCGACCTGATTCTCGGTCAGCGTGAAGTCGGTTCGATCGGCGCCTTGAATATCTGCCCAAAGATCACCGTTCATCTGTTGCCATTGATAGGCGACAGGCCCTATTCCGTCGAGGTCGGCAAGCGTATGGCTAGCGACCAAGGTTGCGTTCTGCGTGGCCGCTCCGTCGATGCCTACCGCACCCGTCGGAGTGTCGTTGACGTTGGCGACATGCGCCGATGGGATGCTTGTAACGAACTCCTGCTGACCATGACCATCCGTGTAGCTTGCGACGATGCGGATTTGCTTGCCGACCTCCGCTTCGGAAAGGACGAGATGATCCGCCGTGGCGCCGGCAATGTTCTGCCAGGAATTTCCATCGGAAGAGCCTTGCCATTGATAGGCGATTTCTCCCAGCCCATCGGGATCGACCAGGGTGTTCGAAATTGACAGTGTACCGTTCTGCTCCGCCGAGCCGTGAATTGTGACGGCCCCGCTCGGAGCTTCATTGACATACGTAATGTTCACCACTGATGTGGTTTCGACGAAGGCGTCCCCGTCACTCCCACGTATGACCAGTTGGAGCATGCTTTCCGCCGACTTCGGAGGCGTTCCGGAAAGCTTTCCGGAGCGTTCGTCGAAATGCAGCCAATCGGGAACGGGGTCACCGCTCTCCAAGCGCACACTCAGAAGCAGTCGATCGCCATCGACATCGGAGAATGCCGCACGATTCACCGTGTACTCGAATGGCACACCGGTCGACATGGACAACATTGCGGACAACGGTGCTTGTGAAAGTGTAGGCGCAGAATTGCTTGCAGCTGCCCCGACGAAGCTACCTCGATGAAGATCTTCCTTTCGGACTCCTTCGAGAATGAGCGTCTGTCCATTACCAAGCGCAATGGCTGTATCTTGCCCCTGTTGGGCCATGAGCTGTTTGAGATTGGCGAAGCTGGTGATCTCAATGAACGCACTTAAATCGACTGTGTCTGCGCGCTCCCAGAACTCAAGATCGACGATCCGGTCAGTGCTACCGCTCTGGCGCCCGATAACGAATCGATCTGCACCGTCTCCGCCGGATAGAGTGTTGTTTCCGCCACGACCATCCAATGTATCTACGCCAAGGCCTCCCGAAATCTGGTCATCGTAGCGACCACCAATCAATACGTCGTCGCCATCCGTTGCTGGAATAGTGCCATTTCCGAAAGTTCCGATTGTCGGAACAAGGTCAAAATTAACGATATGTTGAATTGTGCCCAAGCCATAGCCAGTCCAGTTGGCAAATTGCGAGGTATTGACATCCGCGCTTGCAAACCAATTGAGCAGGACAATCTTCTGCCCATCGCCCAAATCCAGATGGGTTCCGGCATCCAGACCAGAAGCTACCTCGCTGATCGGAATATCCTGGAAGCTGCGCAGCCCGGGAAGCCAGGTGAAATCAAAATAGGTATTTCGTGCCTCTCCGGAATTCAGAGTCTGGCCTACTGAAGAACCATACGGGATGAATACATAGCTCTCAGCAACGCTTTGAAAATTGCTGATCCGCAATGTCTGCCCAGGCTGACGGGTCACGATGATCCCATCGGCACGGTCCGCTGCTTTATCGATGAGGTCGTTCCCACCCCAGGGCAAAAACCAGACATCGGAGGCTTTCAGCGTATCGCTTCCGTTTGATCCAGGCAGTACGGGATAGCCGGCCGCACCCGGCGTCATGTGCACCTCGAAACCAGTTGGGGCCTTACCGGCCGAAAAGACAAAGCGTGTCACCAAATCAGGCAGCATGTACAGATCGCTGGTACGCCATACAAGATTCGTCAGCCGCAGGGCGCCGTTATACAGCGCATCCACGCCAGCGACGCCGTTTCCGGTATAGAAAAGCAACTCGGTCTTGTCGGCGCTCCACTCGGCAACCAGCCGCTTCCCGGATAAGTCGATCGCCGAGAGGTCAATCTTCTCGTCTGGATTGTTCAGTTCGAAATCGGTAATCTCGGTAAAGGCAGAACCACCAGAATAAGTTCCCGATCCGTCAGCATGAAGTGGCACACCACTGACGACGTGTGACTCGACCACAAAACGGTCGGCACCACCTCCTCCGGTCAGACGGTTATTGCCATCGCGGCCATTAAGTACATCGTCGCCGTTCAGGCCGTCGAGCGACTCCCACAGTGATTGGTCCGGATTGATCGAGTTGCCACCCAATAGCTGATCCGCCAGATTCGATCCAATGACCTTTTCAATACCTGCAAGGGTATCCCCTGCTGCCGTGCCACCGGAACCTGTTCCTGCCGCAAGGTCGACATGTACCCCTGCCCAGGAGTCATCAAAACGGGCTGTATCAATACCAGAGCCTCCGTCCAGATGATCTGCCCCCAGCCCACCGATCAGGAGATCATCGTCTGCGCCCCCGACGAGTTGATCGTTACCTTGGCCGCCCACTAGCGCGTCGCGCCCACCATTGCCAAGCAACTGATCATTGGCAACACTTCCATAAATCTTGTTGTCTGCGTCACTGCCTGTAGTAAACAGTCCATTCGTGACGATGGGTGCGCCATAAGTCAGTGCAGAAAGCCCGTCGGGGAAAGAAAAATTGGAGGCACTCAGCTGTTCCGGGAGAACCCCCATCACATAAAGTGCCTGACCGTTCGGTAGCGCTATTGCCGTATTCGCACCGAACTGACGGAGCTCAACCTTCTCCATAGCCAGCCCCCAAAGGTCAATTTTTTCGTTGGGGTCTAGCACATTGAAGTCATGAAGAAAGATAGCCTCCTCTGGCAGGGCAACCGCATAAGGGTTGGCATCCGGCCCAAGCACGTTATCCTTCGGGAGGTTTGCATAGGCGCGATTTAGGGCTTCCATGGAGGCGGCAGTGGGAACCTTGAAGATGTCGCTCCCCCCTTCACCAAAAAGATGCTGCATTCCATCGGCAGTTGCTAGAAAGTCGTTACCGGCGCCGCCCTTGAGCACATCGATACCGCCATTGCCAAACAAAACGTTATCCCCGGCATCGCCGATCAGAACATCATTGCTGCCGGATGCCCCCCAAACGTTCTCGACACTGACGTAGCGATCCCCGCGCGCAGCACCTCCGAGTCCCTTGCCGAGCGCAAGATCAACGTACACGCCGGCGGCCACGCCTGCCAGATGACCGTGCGAGTAAGCTGCCGTATCGTTCCCTTCTCCGCCATCCATCAGATCCGAACCGTCGTAGCCCACCAGCCAGTCATTGTCCAAGCCGCCATACATCGCATCACGCCCGATGGAACCGAACAAATTGTCATTCCCGCCTCCACCAATCAGCACGTCGTCGCCAGACTCGCCATTGATGACGTTAGCCACATCATCACCAACGAGAACATCCGACCTTCCACCGCCACGAATACCCTCGAAGTTCACGAAATGGTCGCCTTCCAGCCCTTTTCCATGACCCTCGCCGGTATAGAGGTTGATATAACCACCCGATTGAAGGTTCGCGTGGAACACCGTGTCATACCCCTCACCACCATCGAGCGAATCAACCCCGTCTCCACCCGAGATCAAATCCGCCCCCCCTCCACCGTCAATTATGTCGTCACCAGCGCCGCCCTCCAGGATGTCAGTTTCGTTACCCCCGAGAATCGTATCGTTGCCGGCATCACCTTTGATTCGGTCGGCACCGCCGTTCCCTTCCAGATGGTCGTCACCAGTGCCTCCGGCGATGTAGTCATCTCCGCCTCCCGCGGCTACGGTATCGTTTCCAGCACCCGAAAACACGAAATCACCGGTGCCACCGGTACGAATCTCGTTAGCAGTATCGTTACCGACATGGGTATTTTCCGTCAGATGTTCGGGACTGGTGCCGTCCCCTGTATAAAGCCCCCAGTCTCCTTCACCTTCACTGCTAGGCATCACCTCCCGTTCACCAAGGTACAACGGAAAGCCCGCTGCTGCCGCCAATGCGCTGTCGAGAGAGGCTGTGCTTTGGCCAAGCTCCGTTCGGCTCCCTGCGAGAATGCCTGCGATCTGGTTCCAGTATTCGCGCCGATCAATATCCGCCGATGGCGCGTTGGCACCCGCACGGGCTACCAGCGCTTCAAACGATTCACCCAGCGTGATGGAATCCGTCGTAAAGTCGTAACGCGCATTCGGGAAGAGCGTGTGCAGCGGCCCCTGAACAAGCAGCCGGTTCAGCAGCATGTTGTGAATCCCACTCCACGCCTTTTTGATCGCGGTCGAAGCATCCTCGCCAACCGTGGCATCCGTCCCACGCTGGGCCCACTGCACACCGGTGAATTTTTCGAGAAAATCAACTTTTCGTGCGTCCACAAACACGCCATCCGCCGTCGAGCGTGCGTAGGGGTCGTTGTTCCTGACGCCGGCCCATTCAAGCAGAATAGATTCGACTCGCCCCGCTGCCTCGGCGATTTTTTCTGTCGGAAGGAATGCCAGTTCGCGCACCATTTGCTTCAGCGTGGAATTGGCACTCATTGCCAGATGCAACGACGGGAGTGCCCCGTAGCCGCGAGAGAGGGGAAGCATGATCGCGTCGAGATCGATCTTCACGTCGGCACCGGAAACCTGACTGTGCGCCCCCAGTTGCCATGTATTGACGTTGTCGTTCAGGAAGTGCGCATCCGCGATCTCGCGGGTTTCTCCACCCACCCGTGTATAGGTGGCCACGTTGGAGATGTAATTCTCCTTCGCCCAGCGCGAGTCGCTGCGGTCGTTAGTGGAGATCGATTGAATATCGAGTTCGGCCAGCGTCTTCAGTTCGCCGGCCTGGCTGATGCCGTCCTGGTTGTCATCCTGCCAGACACGCAGCTTGGTGAAGGCGGCGTCCTGCGCGTCGATCTTGCCGTCGGTGTTGCTGTCCTCAAGACGGAGCTTCCCGAAGGCGGGCATCTGATCGTCACCATAGAGTTCGGTGATGTCGTCGATGGTGCCGTTGCCGTTGCGGTCCATGGCGAGCAGGCCGTCGTCCGCCTTGACCCAGCCGACGCGTTCGGCAAAGCCGTCGGCATCGATGTCGAAGAAGACTTTGCCGTCGCTGTAGGCATGCGTGAGGTCGGGGGCGACGCCGTCGCCGTCTAGATCGAGCACCAGTGGGCTAACGTAGTTCATGGCGCCACCGATGAAGCCGATCGATTCACTGGCGATAGGATTTACAAGAAAGCTGGTCTCCATGCCGCTCAATGCGCCGTTGCCGCCGTTGTTCCAGCCGCCACTCGTGAGGTTGAGATCGGAGAAGCCGTTGCTCCAGAGGTAGTCGGTGCCGCCAATGCTGATGCCGAGATCGTCCAATCCAGCATTCTGGCTACCGGTGGTGCCGAAACCGTCGGCGAGAAAATCGGCACCGTCGGCAATGCCGAGCTGGTCGAGGCGGTCAGCAACTTCTTCAGGAGTGTAGAAGCCGAGCTCGTAGCGGACCGTGACGCCGTCGGCCGCTGAAAAACTGCCCGTGGTGCCGTCGGTGCGTGTTACCCACACGTCGCTGGCTTCGCCATTTTTGTAGTCGGCGGTGACCGAGGTCCAGTCGCCGCTGTCGGTTTCATTGTAGACGGTGCGTTCGGTGAGGGTGCCGAATTCGTCATAAACAAGGGTTTCGTGGGCGGTGGTTTCTTCGCCCTGATATGTGTAAGTATCGACGGTGTGGGAATTTCCAGGCTGGCGCGTTTCTATGCTGACTTTTTCATTCAGCCCGTCATGATTCGCGTCGGCCGCAGTAATTGTCTTCTCAAAGACACCATCAAAGTCAACGTCCTGCTTTTCCACCGAAGTGATTTGATCCGGGCTCCGAGTTATAACCTTGTGCGTACAGGCAAAACCATCGGGGTTGTAGTCAAGGATGTCACGCACAACGGAATTGTCGTCGTAATGCTTTTCGACAATGCTCTGTTGCAACATTACCCTCATCTGATCATCAACCAACTGCGTCGTGTAGATCATTTGCTCGCGCGTGAGCAAGGTGTTGCCGGTGTCAACTGTTATGCTGATCCGGTTGCCGTCGAAGCGGAATTCGCTGATGCTGCCGTCGGCGGTGTTGGTGATGGAGCAAGTGGAGCCGGTATCTTGACCGTTCATCAGGCCGGCCTGGATCAGGAGGTCGTTGGCTGCGAGTGTGCTGGAAAACGGGACATTACTTTCCCGGTCAGGAACAATATCGAGCCGCAAACGACTATAGTCGATTGAGAATGACTTTCCGGCCTCCGCTAGACAGACCAGATTCAAGTCCTTCGCGGTGTAATACTCGGTGTATTCGACCATCTGGCCATTGTTCACTGACGGGGTGTAGCCCGAATACTGCTCCGCTGCCTTAGCAATATTTCCGGGGTCATCTGCGAGAATGCGCCCGGATATGGCGGGGTCTAGAGAAAAGCCGGGTTTAAGGGTGCCGCTTTCATCGAAGAAGGACGTATTGCCCGTCACGCCAACCAAGGCTTTGATATCGTTTTCGTTTAATTCACGCCCCAGTCGCACTTGCTCCGCCGAAACCGCAGCATTCCACCCGACGATATCCGCCTTGCCTTCATCTCGCATGTTCGCGGCCTGCTTGGTGAGCAGGATATCGGTGTAGTCGTGGGGGCCGTTCGATGCCGCCATGGTATTGACGGCTGCAGTGAAACTGGTAAACGCCACCTGCGATTCTGGCGAGTAGATACCGTGCTGGCCTTCGTGACCGAGGAGTTCCGCCAGCTTGGTAGGAACGATTGCCCCAGCATTCGAGACGAGCTTAAGGCCTATGTGGATTACCCCGCCCTGATAATACCCGCTGCCATCTGGGCCGATCTCGATCTTGGTGAGTTGCTTCACACCTTCGCCGCCGGCTGCCAAGGTGTTGTACATCACCAAGAGCTCCGGCGTACTGTTGAGCAGGTCGGTGATGGTGGTCTTGGCGCCGGCATGTTGAATGCCGTTGAGCAGGGTTTGCAACTGGGCGTTGATAGGCATTTTTATTTTCCCGGATTGGTGTGAGTGGATTGTTTATGGAGAGGGGTACGCCAAACTTTGCTGCTGAAAAGATGCAAGCAGTTGCTTTGGTGATTGATTGGAACCAGAGATAAGAGCGACCAACCCTGCGAGCGCGCCGGGTACATTTCGATCCCATGGGTGCGCGCATATCTAGCTTCCTCGGGTAGCCAGAACAGCAATTGTCCATATCCCGTCTTTAAATTGTGGCTGATCTCCCCGTTAATCCAGCCTAGGCGATGCAGATCCTGTGTTGCACTAGGGAGATTCAGACAGTGGGTTCGTTCCCATCCGATGACCAAATCGGTCTTTTTGGGGTCGTCAAATAAAACGATCCTAAATTTTCCGAGTCCTTCGGATTCCCCATCAAGGCGATGCCAATACGCCGAACCTATGGTCGGCGGATCGGTTTCCTGTCGCGTCTCGGCAAACCGGATCCCCAGCAATGCCTCGACGCGATCCTTGGGGGTGAAACCGCCGTCTTCTGAAAGCAATTTCAGCAATTGCTGCCACAATTCATGCTGCGAGGCGGGTAGAGCTAGCCGCGGCGCTTCGTTTCCCTGAAATGTCATGGAAGGTTTCGAAGCGGGAACCGGCACTTCAGCACTCGATACCGCCACCCCCTGCCACACTAGTGCCGCAACCGCGCCCCATCTGATAAGAGAAAAGTGATTCATTCCGCCCACCTCCATCGCAGGCTGGCGACTAAGGTGTCGGGGTTCTCAACCACATAGTGTCCAAGATCGTGCGAAAAAATCCCGACAAAGCCTTCGGAAGTAAAGTTACTGCGGGACAACCCGCGTTTCCCATCTCGCCTCATCTTTTCTCCTCCATCACTTCCATCCGTGTAGTGTGCTGATCCCCGCCAAAGCTGAACACCTCATCCACCGCCAACCCCCGCGGAATCTGATGCGTGATGAACACCATCGTCACCTTCCCCTTCAGCCGGTTGATCGTCTTCGCGAAATGCTCCGCCGTCTGCTGGTCGAGGTTGGAAACGGCCTCATCAAAGATCAGGATCTTCGGCCGCTTCAGCAGCGCTCTGGCAATCGCAATCCGCTGCTTCTGCCCTCCCGATAACCCGGTACCGCGTTCGCCGATCTCGGTCTGATACCCGTTCGGCAACTTCTCGATCACCTCATGAATCTCGGCTGCCTTGCAGGCCAGGATCACATCTTCGAAGCTGGCATGCGGGTGGGCCATCACCAGGTTGTCGTAGAGCGTGCCAGCGAAGAGCACGGTCTCCTGTGGCACCACACCGAAGGTGGTTCTCAGTTCGTTGGCTGCCAGATGGCGGATGTCCTGCCCATCCAGGGCGATATGCCCCTCATTGGGCTGGTAGAAGCCAAGCATCAGTTTGGCCAGGGTGCTCTTGCCGCAACCGGAGGGGCCCATGATCACCGAGAGGTGGCCGGGCTTGAAGGCGAGGTCGAGTTGCTGGTAGAGCCAGGGGTGATGGTCGCTGTATCTGAAAGCGAGGTTGTCGATGGTGAGCAGCCCTTTGCCGGCACGTTCGCGGCTGGGGGTGAGCGCATGCGGCTCCTGCGGCATGTCGAGGATGTCGCCCAGCCGCTTGACGGCGATGCTGGCCTGCTGGAATTCCTGCCATAACCCGACCAGACGGAGCATGGGCTGGCTCATTCTTCCGGCGAACATCTGAAAGGCGACGAGCATGCCGACCGTGAAGCCGTCGTTCTGCATCACCAGCAAGGCGCCCACGATGAGGATGGCGAGCGTCATCACCTGCTCCAGCCCGTTGGCGATGACGTTGTAGGTGTTGCCCACCTGTTTGGTGGAGAAGCCGGCGGCGAGGTACTGGGCGAGGTAGTCGCCGTACTTCTTGTCGATATCCGGTTCCATCTGCAGGGATTTCACCGTGGCCATGCCCGAGACGTATTCGGTGAGGAAGGCCTGGTTACGGGCGCCGAGCATGAATTGCTGGTTGAGCTTGTCGCGGAACATCGGCGCAACAAGGAAGCTGATGAAGGCGATGGCGCCGAGCAGGCCGACGGCGATCAGCGAGAGTTGCCAGCTGTAGGCGAACATCACCGCCAGGAAGATGAACAGGAAGGGGAAATCGAGAATCAGGGTGACGGCGGCGCTGGAGACGAATTCGCGGATGGTTTCGACCCCGTGCAGTCGGGCAACCAGGGTGCCGGTGGGTCGCTGTTCGAAGTACGGCAGCGGCAACCGCAGCAGGTGGCGGAAGACCTGGCTGCCGAGCACGGCGTCGATGCGGTTGCCGGTGTGCAGCACCAGGTACTGGCGCAGCCAGGTCATGCCGCTGGTGAACAGCATGAACATGACCAGTGCCACACCCAGCACGATGAGGGTGCTGTTGGTTTGATGCACGATGACCTTGTCGATAATCACCTGGGTAAAGAGGGGCGTGGCGAGCCCGACGAGCTGGATGGCGAGGCTGGCGGTGAGCACATCGCGCCAGATGGTTTTGTGTTTGAGGAGTTCGGGGATGAACCACTTGAAGCCGAATTCCTTCTTTTCCGCCGTGAAGCCCGGGATATCTTCCTGCTCACCGTTGGCACCGCTCTCCCTGGCGACGAGGATGAGTTCGGGTTCTAGCCATTGGCCGGCTTCGGCGATGGGCATGCGCTCGGGGGCCTGGCTGCCTGCGCGGAAGTAAAGGAGTTCGTTGTTCTCGCCGGCTTTGAGGATGAGGATGGGCATCCGCTGGGGGGTGGCGGGTTGCTGATCGGGTGAATGCTGGGCCACTTCGCCCTCTGCGCTGACCGAT
>Ga0172380_10008034_pt1 | contig 11697 bp, 11 predicted proteins | sample Leawe162metaG_FD_119747 | JGI IMG/M metagenome (GOLD analysis project Ga0172380, IMG submission 119747) | Leachate microbial communities from a municipal landfill in Southern Ontario, Canada - Leachate well 162 metaG | ecosystem: Engineered > Solid waste > Landfill > Unclassified | place... | reverse complement strand
CTCACTGCATTGTCGATTGTCACCTGCGCTGCCTCTACCTCTGTAGGTATAAAGAGCGTACTTACACCCAGAATCTCACCAGTTACAATGGCGAGTAGCAACAAAGCCGAAAGGTTTTTATCCCAAAAATCTCTTCGGCGCAGTGTGCGGATATATCGACGCATGTTGTGTGCGCACCTCTTTACACACGAAAAAGCGCATGCCGACATACGCTCCCTCCACCCTCTGTTTGTCCCTCGGTCACCACTTTTCATGCGCTATAACAGTATCTCTATTGTAGCTTACAAAGGCTCGCTACTTGAAGCATTAGTTTCAACAGAAACAACGGGAGGAATCACTAAGTCGGGTATAGAATGCGACACCACCGCATCCGTACTCGTGGCCATGGCACGCAAATCAAGATCCATACCCACTACTACGGGCGCCGGCGCATCACCACTATCCGTAGTGGTAGCAACAGCTGCGGTAGCGACAGTGGTAGTAGAGACAGCAGGAGGGATAACGATATCACTCTCGTCTACATCATCACCTCCAGAGACAGTGGTAGTCCCTACCGCATCATCGACCTCTGCCTCCACTTCATTTTTAAGAGTAGGATTTGTCTGTACAAATGCACTCTTTTCCTTGCTGTGCGGAGGTTCAGGAATAGTGTCGGGGACGGAACGAGGTACCGCAGCAAGAGGAATGGTCTCACCGCTTTCAATGTCATAGCCCACCGTCTCCACGTCACCATTTTCTTTTGTGCTGTCGTACATCAAGACAAAACGCGGGTTTTGCGCAGAAGCGCCCCCCGCTCCTGAGACAATATCAAGCTCTTTCGTCTCGATATTAAAAATTTTAATATCCCAGCCCTCACCATTTTGAGACTGCCAGGAAATCAGGTCTCCTCGTATAAACGGATCAATGTCGTGTGTCTCATTGCTCGTTAATTGTGTACGTTCACCATTATCATCGAGGATAATCTCCCAGTTATTCACTACCCACGCTTGCCAGACTGTCCTCTCACCGAGCATTGCCGGCTCCATACTATTAAACGTCTCATCGGTGAGTTGCACCATTGATTCATTAGCAAAATCGTATACCAATATCTGATAACGGTCATTCACCAGAGAGTGCCACGCGAGACGGTTAGACTTCGCATCGTATTGTGGTGCGTTATCATCGACTAGATTGTGAGTTATCTGCGTATCGACCCCATCTTTTGAAATAAAAATCTCAAAGTCTCCGTCAGCATCCTGCGCAGCATACACACGATCTTCTGCTGTTATTTTTGGCATCGTTCCTTTGGAGCAATAGAAAAATCCATCTTCAACGGTAACACAATCATTCACACCAAATTGATAGCGATTAAGATCGCTCACCCCTTCACTTACCTCTGGCATCACCACACCAACCTCCTCCGTTGTAGAAGCAGGTGTTGTGGTAGCACTTACCTCTGCATCTTCTCTATGCTGTTCAGCGATTGTCTCCTCCAACTCTTCTTCTATATCTTCTACATCTGCAGTGGTCGTCCCAGACACAGGAGTATCTATACCATCTACAACATCTTGAGCTGTGGAAGTGGAAGTCGCCTCCGCTACTTCAGCCTCTTCTATCTCAGTGGACTCGTCACTACCGGCGGATGCATCAGAGTCATTACTCACATTCTCCACAGCAGAATTTTCTACAGAAGCAAGAACAGCATCTCCCTCTTCACTTTCCAAAATCTCTAATCCTGTATCCACATCCGACTCTTCTAAAGTGTCCTCGGTTGAGGCCGTCTCAACATCCTTTTTCTCCTCTCGGGGCCCATCTTCTATCGAAAGCTCTGTAGGCTCGAGCGGAATAGTCTCTTCAATCACTATTTCGGATTCTTGTTCCGCGCTCACCTCGCCAGACCCCTCTTCAGATGCAAAAACACTGGTCGTAGGCTGGAGCAAAAAGACACAGAGAAGTGTGGCTGCATAGAGGCGATACCAAAAAGAGAAGACCCTGCTCCTTTCAGGAGAATTTTCTTCCATAACCCTTTCACAGGAAGCAACAGACTTAGCAGAACGCTTCCTCAGAGGAGCCTTTGTGGCGATTTCTTTTTTTATTGGAGCTTTCCGCACAATATCTATATTTTGAGTCATTTCTCGAGCCTCGAGATTTTTTCTCGAGGCTCGAGATTTGTCCCATATATCCATAATATCCTTATTTTAAGGCTTTTACTCTAAGAGTTATCCCCTTTTATATTCCCGACATACCCATACCCACTTCGGACATTTATAGGGTATGCTTCACTCACATGAAGCACGTCACTATCCATAAAAAGCTTGGCGAAACACCCCTCCAAACACTCATACGAGTACGGGAGCTGTATCGCCTCGCAAAGGACATACCTCTCGCCTATGCAGGAAGGCTTGACCCTATGGCGGAAGGCATACTACTCGTACTTATTGGTGACACCTGTAAAAAGCAGGCTGAGTACCACAACCTCGATAAAGAATATCTCTTTGAAATACTTTTTGATTTTGAAAGTGACACTGGGGACATACTCGGTATGCCAACACATGCCACCTCTCCAAACCCTTCCCTTGAAGCACTTCGTGCGCTCTCTCATACAAAACCTCGCCCTTTCACCGCACCGTATCCCGTCTACTCCTCCAAAACGGTGCGAGGCAAACCTCTCTTTTTATGGACTCTTGAAGATAAACTCGACGAAATAATGATCCCAGAGATAACAACCACTCTCTATCGCATGACCTATCTTGATTCGTATACACAGACCCCCGCACAAGCAAAAGACTACATTCATACACGAATCAATTCCCTACCCCACGTCACAGAAACATCCAAAGCTCTTGGTGCTGACTTTAGACGAGCAGACATCTTGCCAGCATGGGACACCCTCCTTTCACCTACGCTTCCCTCTCTTCAGATAGCGCGCTTTTCCGTTATCTGCTCTTCTGGTACCTACATCCGCTCTCTTGCACCTCACTTAGCACGCGCACTTGGCACAACAGGGCTTGCATATTCGATTCGTCGTACCACGATAGGTAGATATATACCCCTTCCCCTTCTAGGAGGGTTTTGGATTAAAAAATACTGACTAGTGCTTGGTATTACTGAGTAGAAACCTTGGTAAGGGTAATAGTATTGGGTTCAAAAAGAAGTACGTTCCAGAGAAGTTCTGATTTTATCTTGTCGAGGAATGCTTTAGCGAGAGCAGGGTCAGTACATACAAAGGTAATTTTTTCGATGATTTCGTTTTCTACTACAAGCTCTATTGACTCCGCGCATGCTGGTAGCTCTGGAGCAGAAAGAGGGATTTCTGCGTCTTTTCGCGCTTCTGTATACAGAGCGACCGTAGCAAATGTCGTAGTTGATTCTGAAAAGAAAACGGAGAAGATAGCCCATGCTCCAGCACAAAGAATGAGGAGCGCTGTCAAAATAGGTACCATTTTTTGTTGCATATCCACACCATACTACCGATGAAATACATACGGGGCAAGGACGTTATACCCGCGCAGGCTTCCTGAGGTAGGCATGCAAGAGAATGAGCTTTTTCGGGTCCCTTTTTGCTTTTGCCTCCGCCAAACCCTAGGCATCCAAACCTTGACCTCAGTGCCTCTTTCTGCTATATTTGCCTAGTTATATTACATCATTATGTCACAAGATAGACTTATAAAAATGGTTTCAGTGGGCGACGCAAAAGGCGTTGGCAAAGGTCATACCTACTACACCACCAAGAACCGAAAGAAGCTTGCTGACCGAAAGTTTTCATTCAAGAAATTCAATCCTGTCTCAAAGACCCACACGGTCTACAAAGAAAAGAAATAATAAAAAACCTCTCTCCGGAGAGGTTTTTTATTATTTCTTTTCCAGCACTTCCTTCGGATACATACACCTCCCACTACTCTGGTGTGTATTACAGAGACGATGCATATGCGACCTATTGCTATACTGGCGCTATATGCAACACATCTTCCATGGAGAAAAAGTATCCGACCCCGCTTCATTACAAAAATATAAAACAGACGCAAGTGTCTTCTCTATCCTGCCATCGATAGTGTACTACCCTAAAAATACTGAAGATATCATATCGCTCGTACATCTCTGCCACACACATCGTGCACAAGGCGAAAAAGCATCACTCACCGTACGTGCTGGTGGCACCTGTATGAGTGGCGGTCCTTTAAGTGACGAGTGGGTTGTCGATCTGACGCGCCACATGACCGCCATCAGCATCGATCCCGAAGCACGCACGGCGACGGTAGAGATGGGAGCGTATTTCCGCGATATAGAGACCGCTGCCGCAGAGCATGGGCTTATGTTTGCACCCTATCCTTCTTCACGACTCATCTGTGGCATCGGTGGCATGATTGGCAACAATGCCTCGGGAGAAAAGAGTCTACGCAATGGTCCAACGAGCGACAACGTACTGTCTTTGGAGATAGTCCTCGCAGATGGCTCAGTCGCAACATTGTCACCTAAGCATATTGCAGAAGTCACTGAAGTACGCGAATCCGCACTCCTTGCACTCGCGCAAAAACACGCACCCGCTCTTGAAAAAGCGACGGGTGAGGTAAAGAAAGCTGCTTCAGGATACCGCCTCGAAAAAACTCTCACAGAGACAACGTTCAGTGAGATTCCACTCGTTGTCGGTGCACAAGGCACACTCGGCATCGTGACCAAAGCAAAGCTTGCACTCCTCCCCATCCCTGAACATCTCGACCTCCTCATCATCTCCGCGCAATCCCTCGAAGACATACCCACCATCATCGATGTACTGCGCGCGCACAACCCCGAAGGACTTGAAACATTCGATATCAATACGTATAAAAAGGCAGAGGAATTTTTGCCAGAACAAGCCGCGACACTCGCGCCCTTTATAGACCCTTCTTCTCACCTTTTTATCCTTGCACAATTTAGCGAGGACACCGCAGAAGCAACCCGTGCTCAAAGAGAAACGTGTGAAAAGATACTCGGAGAGAAAGGCTATTTTGTCCGTCACAGCGAAGAGGAACACGTTGTACAATCCGCCTGGGACGTACGTCGCAACTCATTCCTCCTTATGCGCGACCACAATGCTCCTGGACACAGTGCGGTGCCATGCATCGAAGACATCATTGTCCCTCTCCCTACGCTCGGTATTTTCATCAAAGAACTCTCGCACATCCTCACCAAGCGAGACATCCACTATGGATTCCACGGACACATTGGCGACGGCTCTTTACGTATCATTCCCGTCTTCGATTTCTCTTCGCCGACGCTAGTAGACGACATTGTAGGTCTCACCGAAGAAGTTTTTGCATTGATCAAAAGCCTCCACGGCAATATGAGCGCAGACCACAGCGATGGCATCATCCGTACCCCATTTTTGAAAGAGTTTTATGGCGAAGAGCTCTACTCCGTATTTGAAGATATCAAAAAAATCTACGACCCGCAGGGCATCATGAACCCTAAAAAGAAAGTCGGCGGCACCATAGCAGACATCACTGCGCACCTCAATCGATAATCTTCTTTAGGACACGTTGTGGTAAATCCTACACTCACAGCGTCCTTGACATATATATTATATATGTGGTAATATTTTTCCACTACACGCTTTTCAGAGGGAAAATGTGATGTACGGAAGAGGACCTGGATTTTTTGCGATGATCCTTATCGCGATGGGAATAGCCCTCATCGTGGGGGCACTCGACACGGAGAACTTCGCTCGCGTGAGCAGCGCACTCCGCTAACAAGACGACAAACACGAATACGCCGGTTTTCTCTAGGCAGAGAAAACCGGCGTTCCTTTTATGCGTCTGTCTCTTCTTCCCTCACAACCACCCCCTCTGATCTACGAAATACAATCGCAAACAATCCTAGAATAACCACTCCCGCGATGCCGAGCCCTGCCCACATAATCCAACGATACCGCTCGGTAAGCCTACTCTCTTCCCCATCACATACATCACCTATACCATCACCATCTTCATCTCTCTGGTCCCAATTTGGCTGACTTACACAAGTGTCGCTATTATTTACAATGCCATCTCTATCAAAATCATCACATGCGTCCCCTCGCCCATTACCGTCAACATCTTCCTGATTGGTATTTGCCACGAGGACACAATTGTCTTTCAAGTCCACCACCCCGTCTCCATCTCCGTCAGCAGGCCTGTAGGTTGCATTCTCTTTCCTTTCAGCATACGGCAAAATCTTCACGCCCTCATTTTGCACTAAGTCACCGCTTTCTCCCTCTGCGCGCGGCAATACTACTCCTGAGTCAGGGTCTGAATAAATATCGTAGGTAAAGCCTGGCTGAGCTAAAAAGCGCACTGCACGGCTTGCCTGCGTCACCGCATCATCTTCTACAAATACCATATCGGTAATCCTGAGTGGTTGTACGTAGCGAAACACTACCCGCCAGGTATCCGCATAGGTCTGAGGAAATGCTATATGCTCACTTGTCATGGGCCTATCTGCAACAACAATAGTCTCTGCACCAGCGCCTAGTCGCGCACGAATCTCTACGCCCACAGGCAACGCAACGTTTTCTGCCAATCCCACGAAAAGTGATGATGCACGCACCGGACCATTGAGGCTATAGAGCGTAACCTCCGCAATCCCTTCTCTATCGTCTACAAGAAGAAAGGTGCTTGCGGTACGATCATTTTCATCTACCAACGCAAAACCATTATCACCATTATTGGTATCTGCGCGCCATGTTTTCTTTTCCACATTCACCTCTTCGCGGATATAAGAAGGAATAAGTGTGTTGGTCTCACGCTCGTAGACAGCCACCCCCGAACGAAATACTACACTTTGCGCAAAGGGGACTTCTACCACCGTTGGCACCTTGAGGTCGGTAGGACGCACCGTCTCTACGGCATGGAATGCTGAAAAATCTTTCTCCTCCGCAATATCTTGTACAGGAGGCAGGGGCATACGAGCGTATGTAGTATGTACCGACAGAATAACAGCCACGGCTACCATACACACGCCCACTATCTTCGCTACTTTCAGGTTTTTCCGCATACTACTTTTTGATGCGCTTGATAAATGCAGTCGACATGAGGAGTACGCCTATACCAATGAAGGTGACGATACGTCCTGCGAGCGACATCTCCCACACATCAATGGTGAGCAGTCGCACTATGACACCGCCGAGTAAAAGTGCCCCCGCAGCGCGACGCACAGACTGAGAGGAGATATACCCACTGATATAGAGCGTGAGCCCTGCGACTGTATAGACAAAGAGCGCGATACTAGTCGCCACGTCATACGGCAACACTGCGTGCAATACCAACCACACCAACAGTAGCGCATAGAGCCCAGAAATAGTAAGAAGTGTCAGACCCGTTTTTTTAACCATTTCTATATACGGGCGCGCTGAAAAACTTATGTAGCCACTCACTCCCGCGAGAGAGAGCATGAGTATCGCGAGTACAAAGAAATGGTCATACGGGAACCCTCCCCGAAGCCATTCATACGACGCCATACTGGTAAACGAGAGTGCTATAGGAAGAGCAAAGAGCCATGCAAGGACCGTAACCACCGGTGGTTTTTTATTCGAAGATGGGATACTGGATGGCGCAAACGGAATGCGTGCAGATGCAGCTACCACAACCGCTACCTCGATGGTAAACGCAATAGTAAGCGCAATACCTTGGAACTCGCTCGCCGTCGCAGCACCCAAAAGTGCGAGACCGATACCACCATACATAAAGAATGATGCGCGCAATGCAGTCTTGTGATAAATCACAAACGTACCAAATGCAAATACCAATGCCCACGCAAGATAGAGGAGTGTCTGAAATTCCTCAAGTGCCGCCCCCCCAATCCATATCATGATATAGAAGCCGGTACCGAGTGCAGTGAAAAGATGCGCTTTGAGTATCTTTTCTGTACTGCGATACACAATACTCGCAACGTTGGTCGCAAAGAATACCGCGGTAAAGACGAGTGCAAAGAGAAAGGCAATGTCCCTGTCACTCCCTGCGCCAAAGTCAAAAGATCCTCTCATAAGAAATGGCATTCCTTCTATTGCAACAAGGGTGAGCGCTGCAAATGTAAGATGGGCCCACCCGGTGAGATACACGACCCACAATGTGCCTGCAACAATTACTGACAAGTACAAAAAGAGTTCTAGTGCCTCGACAGCCGATGAATCTCCGGAGAGGTGCCACGCAAACCCTGCAAGAATGATACTCGCAAGCCCCAAAGCCTGACTGCGATAGCGTACGCTCACAAACGCCACCAATATGATGGACAAGCACATAATAACGAGCGCAGAGAGTGGCGTAAAAAAATCATACACAGTCCGCGCAGCAAACGTAGTAAGAAGAATAGTGGTCGATCCAAGGACGGTGAAAATACCACCTTGATGTACATGTGTTTGCACCCGCCACACACCCAAAGTCAAAATACCCGCACCCGCACAAAGCCCGAGCATAATGCGACCCACCGGACCAATCCACTGGTGCATGAATGCATAGCTTACAAACCACCCCAACCCTATGAGGAGCAAAAATGCCCCCACCTTTACGAGCCAATCTTTCGCGAGCCAGTGGAAAAAACGCGTCACCCCGTCATCATGAGCGGGCGCGGGAAACGTTTGCTGAGGTACCGACACTGTCTTTAACCCACTCTCGAGCACAGGAGTATGCACAAGAGAAGAGGTTTCTCCCGCATCCTTTTTTTCTTGAGGTTGCTCCAGTCTTTTAACGATATTCGTTAGCTTATGTACCCGCATCCATAAAATACACAAGGCACCGACAACAAAGACGAATAGAAGCTCCATGGCACAAAATTATATGAATATATAAAAAGTATACACCGGTAAAAAGGTTCAAAGTGTAGTTATACAACAACATGCCGATTCCTCAGCGAGGGTCGGCATGTATGTATATATATGTGTATACTTTTCTCTAAGCGTCGTCTTGTGGTACGTAGCGACCTTGAGCAGCGAGGCTATTGTGCTTGCAACGCGCAAGGAGAACTTTCTGTGCTTTTTCTACATTTGCCTCCTCCCCTTTCCATGTCGCGAGTACTGGCTCTTCGATAGCACGTGAGTATGAGAAGGTAATTTTCCAAGGCTGCGCGCCCATTTTTGCGATAGCGTCGAGATTTTCTGTAGAACGCTTCGTCGCTTGTCCTCCCGAAAGAAAAACGATGCCTGGGACTTCGTGCGGCACAGAGAGATGGAAGGTGCGTAGTGTCGCATCAGCAACCTCAGAGGGTGCCGTCGGTATAGGAAAACCGTCTGACGCAAGTACCATGCTCGATTTCAAAATAAGCCCTTGGAGATCAACATGAAATTCGCGCATAGTGGCAAAGGTAAGCTGTAGTACACGCATGGTGACCTCCTCTGCACGCGCAAGAGAGTGTGAACCATGCATGATGACCTCAGGCTCGATGATAGGCACCATACGCGCAGCCTGCACAAGTGCTGCATAGCGTGCCAAAAGAAATGCATTTGCGGTAATGCACGCATCAGTAGGAAGCGTATCGCCATCAATAGTAAAAACCGCACGCCACTTCGTAAAACGCGCACCTTGCTCGTAGTATTCTGCGAGGCGCTGTGGCAGAGTGTCGAGACCATTAGTCACGACTTCACCAGGAAAACCATCAAGAGGCACCGTGCCCAAATCTACTTTGATGCCTGGGATAATACCTCTCGAGGCAAGCACATCAGGAAATGCAATACCGTCGGTCGTCTTGTCGCGCATAGATGAGTCATAGAGAATGACACCCGAAAGATACTCTTCTATGCCAGGGGCGGTAAAAAGCATTTCTCGATACGTCCTCTGCATTGCATCGGTCTCGGCAACACCGACATCCTTGAGGTGTGAGAACATCGTTTTTTCACTTTCATCCGCCGCCAAAAGACCCTTTCCAGAGACTAAAAGCGCACGCGCTATTTCATAGAGAGCAGAATTATTTTGCATATAGCACCAGTCTACACTAGTGCACAAAAAAATATGAAAATATTTTTTACCAGACTGTGTACAAAAATATTATTTCTTATTCCCCTCTTCTAATTCCTTTAGCAAAATATCGCCGAACTCCTTTACTGCAGGATCAACAGCAAAGGTGTCTATGCCGTAGGTCATCGTAAAATCAAAATGAGCCGGCACCATTTTTCCTTTCGTATATTCAAATGCCTGTAACTTCCCTTCTAATTTATCTATCGCACGCACGACCTTCGCCTCAAAAGAAGCCTCTTCTTCAAATTCAAGCCAGAGTGCAAAAAGCTCTTCTGCTTGGTCACTCGGTAGTTTTTTAAAAATCTCTTGTGCTGCTCGTTTTTCTCTTTCAAATTTTTCCTCTGCGACACCGGTATTATGTGCATGCGAGTCAGCACCCGTACCATCGGTACCCAAAGGACTTGGATCCCCCGCAATGAGTTCGGGAATGTCATGAATCAAAAGCATCTTCATCGCTTTTTTAAAATCAAGAGGTTTTGCAAGCCTGGACTCGATGGACATCAAGATAATGGCCATCCGCCACGTATGATCTGCATCCGACTCAAAGCGAGTGATGGGCATATCGCGCCAAAATATCTGCCCCGTAAAACGCTCGAGCTTTTTAAAGCCCTCCAGGTACGTCGTGAAATTAAAAATTTTTTGTATGTCACTCATATATCTCTGTGCAGTACATCATACAATAATGCTCCCTATTCTCTGTGGAGAATGATTACGTATCAATCAATCCAAGACTGAGCGCAAGCGCTACATCCACCTCCTTCATTCGTCGCTCAGTAAGTTTCCCTAGCTTCTTTAGGAGTCGCTCTGTATCAATGCTGCGCACTTGATTGAGAAGGACAAGCGAATCCCGATCGAGGCCGCCTTCCGATACCTTAAGTAATACTTCCGTTGGATAAACTTTTCCCTCCACCGCAGTGGTGAGAGCGGCTACTATCGTGATAGGACTGTAACGATTCCAGATATCATTTTGGATAATCAATGCCGGTCGCGTTTTCTGTATCTCCGCGCCCGTCGTCGGGTCAAAGTTTACCAAAAAGATATCGCCGCGTTTGGGCGTTAGGTGCGATCTTTCTCCCATGTATCAGTAAAATCAAAAAGTTCACGCACAAGAGCACGGTCACGAGTAGCGCGCACAATAGCGCCCTCTTTCATTTCTTTCTGTACGTGTGTGCGTTTTTTATGAGCAATATAAAAATGTACCGCACTATCAATGAGCCGACTGCGACTGCCACGTTCTGCAACCTCATCAATAAGCAGAAGTGTCTGCTTCGGTAACGTGATATTTATTCGTTCTGATACTACGCTTTTCATACACCCAGTATACACACCAATAGTGTGTAGTCAATATATTACACCCTCTTCAATACCTCAAAACCTTTTCGTATTGCCTGTATTTCTGGATCTTCTCCTCTTTTATTTTCGGTGTAGATTGTTTCTATTTCATCCTCCGCAATCCACACATATTCTGAATGGTCTTCGGGATTCAATACTATATTTTCGAGAGGTTCAGTGAAATGTGCGAGGTAGATAATCTCAACGGAGTGAGAACCTTTGATGTGGTTAGTGTAGGTAAACGCTGCAAAAGGGTCACCAACTTCTACCTGCATACTAAACTCCTCCATGATCTCTCTTTTGAGACCATCAACAAGATCTTCTCCGAAATCAATGTGACCTCCGGGGAGCTCAAAGACACTAGGCAAAAACTTTTTTGTCGCCGCACGTCTTGGTAAAAAAACTTTTTCGACGCCTTCAAAGCTCT
>Ga0172380_10008033_pt1 | contig 11697 bp, 5 predicted proteins | sample Leawe162metaG_FD_119747 | JGI IMG/M metagenome (GOLD analysis project Ga0172380, IMG submission 119747) | Leachate microbial communities from a municipal landfill in Southern Ontario, Canada - Leachate well 162 metaG | ecosystem: Engineered > Solid waste > Landfill > Unclassified | place... | reverse complement strand
CTGATGGCATCACAGAAAGCTTTATACATCGGTTCCGGTGTCCCTGCATCTTTTGCGCCCCAGCCTAGAAATATCTTTCTTGGCGGAATTAGTGAAACCACCTGATCCCAGTCAATGCCAGCAGTTACAATTCCTGGAATGTAATGATAAAGGCAATGGCAACAGCGATACTGGTAAAATTGATGTCTTAGCGTCGCGAAACTGAAAAAACATGCCGAAGCTTTAACTTTTCGATTAACTGATGCCAGGATATAAGCTTGTGTGCTGCCGCCGGATAAGCCAATCGCGCCGATTGAGTTGCACCCCAACGCTTCCAGCGCTTCAATTGCGCGGGAGTTGTCCCAAACTGATTTCCAGGCCAGGCTTTTGCCGCGTCCAGTCAGTTCAGCGTGGGCGGCGATTTCGTCAAAAAAGTTTCTGGCATATCCGAATTTCGCTTGCCGTTCGCCAAAACAAAGCGCATCCGGCGCCAAAACTCTGAATCCGGCTAATGCCGCAATGTAGCTGTATTGCATCGGATTGTCCGGTTCAGGATGGGAGTGAAAACTTTTTCCAACCGGGAAAATATTATCTCCGCCGTGTCCGTGAATAGACAGCAAGCCAGGCGCATTGGCAGGCAAATCTTTCTGAAATAAATGCAGGGCCGGAATAATTTCTCCTGGCTCAGTGCAATATTCAATTCGCTGCCTGATGATTCCGCCGGGCAATTCAGTTTCTTCGGTCACCTGAATATTCAGCGGCACGGAGGGAGTTTCAAACTCTCCGAGCAACTGCCTGAATCTTCTGTCGATTTCAGTCGCAGTTATTTCTTCAGGATAACCATCTGGTTTGCCAACGAAATTCTCAGGAATATAGGTTTCTTCCCAAATAGGTTCTTTCGGTGTTTTCATTGGTATTTCTTTTTCATTTTGTTGATAAATGATACATCCCGTGATTGGAGGTCACGGGATGTTAGCTAAGGATTACTTTTTCTGTCCAGCTTCGGCAATGCAGGCCATTGCCCACTCCAGCCGGTCAATCATTTCCGGGGATGTTTCGTTATCCAGCAACACCAGCGTGACGCGGCAGTCGCGAACATAATTTGCCAGTGCGCCAAGCAACTCTTTAGCTTTTGCCGCCTCGGGTGACGAAGAGTGTGCGATACTGTTTAAGACATCCAAATATTTCACGTCGTTGATGCCATTCGCCATTGCTTCCCACGAGTAAGTGCTGATCGGCGGTTTGCCAATGCTCGGATATGTATAGTTTATGTCTCTTTCTTTTGGCTTGGCACGTTCAATATAGTCATAAGGATTACCTATCATATCCTGATAAGCCCAGGGCAGATTCCCTTTGAACGGAGTATGCCATAACCATATTCCATTCATCAGCCGCTGAAATTTTGGCAACGTCTGGAATATGATTCCGCGATTGTAATAAACCCAAAGTTCATCCTGACCGTTATCGTTTTCGTCTTTTACAAACTTATCGAAGTTGTAATCAGGAGAGCACATCAAAACATCTACGCCCTGTCCGCCGAAGCATTTAACATTAAGCTGCTCGTCAATGATGCCATTCATCTCCGGATTGCCAGCCGGAACACTCAAGAAAATTTTCTGTTCAGGGAATTGCTGCTTCAATGGCGCAAATATATTTTTCCAGGTTGTGGACACATTCTTTCCGTACTTGGAAATCTCGTCCATATCGACAAAATAGACCTGAACATTTTTCTCACGCGGGAAATATTTATATATCAGATTGACGTACTCCTTTACTCCCTGCTGGTATTTTGCATTATTAATCAAACTGCTTCCACTGTCAGCGTGGGTTATGTCTTTACTGCCAGCAGCTTTGGCCAGTTCCATCAGTTGTGTCCGAAAAATAATCGGTCCATTCAGCCTGGCTTCGCTGATAGCTTTTAAAATCATTTCGGCGTGACTGAAATCAATCGCCAACTTATTTCCGTTAAACTTAAATTTAATAGTCGGGTCAATAACCACTGACTCGTTGCCGTGACTTTTCATGTCTTTAAATGCGTTGACATAATCAGCATATTTCATGTCTTTATGTTGTTGTTGCCAATCGTTTCCCTTAGCGCGCACCGAATACCAGGTGCCAACAATTTTTGAACTGGATTCCGGCAATTTTACCGCGAAAACTTTTATTCCCACCGGAAGATTAATATTTCCGGCGCTGGTTTGCAGGGTGATTGCGCCTTTATAGATTCCGGCAACGGTTTTTTCCGGTATTTTTACGTCTATCCAGATTGAACCCAAAGACTTGTTCAGAATAATCGGCGACCAGTCCTCCAATGGAATGGGCATAAGCTGCTGTTTGTCCGGCCAGACATACATTTTATGTTTTTTAATGAACGCAACTCGTTTGAAAATAAGATTATCAGCCGGGATTATATTAGCGCCATTCTCCAGTTTAGATGAATCAATTTTCGAGATGGTCAGGTTTTTATCGGCTAAAACATGCAGATTAAGACTGATTTTCTCTCCCGGACTGCCAAAGCCGCGCAGTGAAGAAATAACTTTTTTACCTTTTAAATCTGCCGATTGAACGACGAGTTCGTCAGTAGAAGTGGAAAAGAGACAGAATCCATGGCTTTGGGCGGCATCGGTGACATCTTCATTTGTATTGACTGAAATAAACGGTTTGCCGTACTTGTTCAACGCTTGATTAAGTTCATCGCGAGAATGCGCGGTGTCAATGTTAATTTTCTCCACGACTACATCGCTGATTAATGTTCTTGATTCACGGCAGTATGGTTTAAAGGTTAAGCTGTGGGTGTTTACTGGAACATACAAAAACGTTGTGGCTTCTTTCCACTCGGATGGCTGTCTGGTTGTGCACGGATAATCTAATTGTATAATGTCATTTTCGTGGTCATAAACTTTTATCTCCACGCCAAATCTGCCTTTGTCATGATTATATATTTCTTCAACTTTATAGCGGAAGGACATTTTATATAAGCTTTTCTCTTGCAATTTAATGCTTTGCAAAAGCGCGGCATAGCCCTGGCTTTTAATATTGATTTCAGCATAAGTAGAACTTGGCTGACCGTCAATTTTTCCCGTCGTTATAAAATTTTCTTTATCCGCCTTGGCCTTTTCTCCGAAAATGGCATTCCAACCTTTAAGGCCGTTCGTAAAATTGCCGTTCTTTGCCAGATTTTTACCAGATTCAACTTGTAACCGCGAAACTCCTTTGGTTGGAGAGAATGAAACCGGCGCTCCATTTTGACGTTCATTTGCGATAGACGAAAGTGCAATTCCGAAGACTAAACTTATTAATGATAGCATTTTCATTGTTGATGGTTCTTCCTGAATTAAAACATAATTGATATTAGCAAACCAATGTGAGCATTGGTTTACAGTTGGAACATGACGCTTGATCCCAGATAAAAGCCTAAAAAGTGGTGCCGCCCCAGAAATAATAAGCCTCGGAATAAGCGACACCTTTGTCGGTTGAAGTAAAAGCATGACTTAATGTTTTTACATGTCCGGCGACATAGAGACTGTTGAATTTATTGCTATGTCGCTTGTTGATGAGGTAAGTTTTCCCTGAGCCAAGATAAATTACCTGATATGCATTGCCGCCTTCAATGGAATCTGACAGTAACATTCTTTCTCCTGGGTGTTTAAGTTGACTGGTTTTGCGGTAGGCTAAATTAAAAGACGGGTTATTCATGCCATAGCCAAGCCAGTTGTTGTTCTTATCTGGCATTGAAGGACAGGCATAGATGTAATTCTTGCCAGGTTGATAACCGCCCACGGTTTTGTCGCCATCAGGAATAATTCCCGCGGTGAACATTATTGCGTCCCAAGTACGAGCTTGACCAGAATCATAGCGAATCGGCAGATATGAACCGTACATGTCAGTGTAAGACAAGAAATCCATGCCTGCCTGTTTTAAATTTCCAACACATTTTATTTCTTTCGCTTTTTCTCTCGCCTTGCTCAAAGCCGGGAGTAACATGGCCGCTAAAATCGCTATTATCGCGATCACGACGAGGAGCTCGATGAGGGTGAACTGGTGTTTTTTTGCTTTCATTTTTCTGTCTCCATTTATTGTGTTTGCTGTTCTCATTTCCTTGTTTCCTTTTGTTTAAAATTATTCCTGGTTAGCTGTTTTATTTAAAATTTGCAGTTGAATCTCTGACGACTAGCGTTGAATCGATTTCCTTGAGAATTACATTGCTAGAACCATTGATTTTATCAATCAGCAGTCTGGCGCATTCCCTGCCCATGATTTTTCTCGGGTTGTCAACGGTTGTAAGAAATCGTTGTTCCAGCGGCACATCGAGCAGTTCGTCAATATTATCAAATCCGGTAACTGCTATATCTTTGCCGACCTTTATTCCCTGTTTTTTAAGGCGGTGACACAATCCATGCGCCACAAAATCATTGGTGCAACATATCGCGTCGTATGAAGATAATTTTTCTAAAATAACATCTGAATTTTCGTAGGCCTCAAGCATTAAGTTATAAACATTTTGCTTAGTGAATCCATATAAATCATGCGGCTGGAGAATTAATCCATGTTGGTTGAAAATTTCCATGATGACACTGGCGTAATCTGCCACCCCATAAATCGCCACGCGCTTACAACCAAGAGTCTGGAGATGGACGGCCAGTTCAATAATTCCAACTTCTTTGTTGACTCGCACGCAAGGAAAATCCTGTCCGATATCAGGTTCATCCAGAAAAACCGCCGGTTTGCCGCCTTCGTTCAAAATATTGAATCCGTCGTTAGTGACAACGCCGCGTCCGAAAATAATTCCATCATAGAGACTCATTTTGCTGGCAAGTCGCTCAATATCTTCGGCAGAACTGATTGTCGCCAGTGAACCTGAATAACCGAAATTTTGTAATTCCTCCTGTATGCCGTCAAGCGTCGCCAGCCAGAATGGTCCGAATTTCTGAAGATGGTCAAATTTTCTGGTTACAAACGCTATATTGGAAGTTTTTCCCTGCAGAAGATTTCTGGCATTTATGTTGGGAGTATATTTGTGTCGCTTAATCGATTCCAGAATAGCATCGCGTTTGGCGGAACTAACATAGCACGTTGCATCATTGTTGAGAACCCGCGACACGGTCGAAGTCGCAACTCCAACTTCCAGCGCTATGGTTTTTAACGACGCTCTTTTCATTTTCTTTAGGATAACCTTTGTTAGAAAACGTTTGCTATGTTATTTTATAGATTATATCTGATTTTATTTGTTTTGTCAATACCTACTGTGAAAATATTCCTTAAATTATTTTTTATGGAGGGGTTTTCTTGATGGTGTCATTACCGCATTGGTACGGAACAACTGCAAGCAGAATTCAGGTTGAATAAAAAAATCCCCGCCTTTTCGGGGCGGGGAGTTTTAGTCAATGCGTTATTTGAAGTTGTTGCCGAAGTAGATGACGGCGGTTCTGCGTTCGCCAAGTTTTATGTCGACATCTTCGTCCGCGGCAACTTCGCCTATTAATTTGTCGTCTGAAACGTTATAAACTTTAGTTTTTTGCTTCAAAGGATTTATTATTTTGATTGGTTCACTGTTACTTCTCTGGTAATTAGAAACCAGCAAAACCGCTTCATTTTTATAAACAAAACCGACGATTTGAGTTGGAGCGGCATCTCCCGTCTGGCAGGTGAATTTGCCGTTCCAGATTATTGTTTCAAACGGCAGGATTTCACGTAAAGCGAGCAACTGACCGTAAGTGTCGTTCTGATCAAACAGCAGCGGCCAGTAATCAATGCCGCCAGCGCCGTTATAGAAACATTCAAGAATCTGGTCGCGCAGTTCAGCGAAGGATAAATCATCTCTCTGCCATTGTGTCGTCATGCAGGCAATGATATTATTACTGTCAATTGCCCGGCGATGAAATTTAATGCGGTTGCCAATTTTTCGTGAATCGCTTTCAAAGTAGACATGCGGATTGAGGTATTGATTAAATTGCGGATACAACTTTCTGTAGTCAAACAATCCTTCCATCGGGTTCGCCTCATCAGCGGACAGGTTCCAGATTACGAGCGCAGGCGTTTGCTTTATTCCGGCAGATTCATTGACCTTGCGGATTGCAGCTTGAATGTCTTTCATCATCTCAGTTCCGCTGTCAGTGAAGATGTCTTCCTCCGTGGTTCCCTTATCTTTTGCCAGTTGTCTGACTTTTTCCGCGTCCTGTCCGCCTTTATCGAAAAATCCAAAATGCAATTCAGCAACGCGTTTGTAACATTCAATATCCATGGTTATGCGGTCAGCGCCGCCCAGCAGTTTATAAGCAGTTGTCAGGTCGGCAATGTCATCTTGATAAATCGGGCCACGATACATCGGGTTGCCAAGTGGAACTCCAGACCATTTAATTCCGCCCCATTGGGTTTCACTATTAAATCCGACTTTATTGAAAGTAGTGTCATTCAGGTAAATGCCAAGTCCAAGATGTCGGGCTTCGTCGGCAATTGAAATTAGTTTCACCCGTTTAGCATCAACCAGGTTTTTGCTGTAACTTTTTTGGTTTTGGCCCCCGTCATACAGCAAATCGCCGGCAAAAAACGGAATGCCGGTAAAACCTGATTTTTTCATCGTTTTGGTATAATCCGGATAAGTAGCCACATCAGTGTAGAATGTCCACATTTGATTCAAGGAAAAATGTTTTGGCATCTGCTTAATCCATGGGAAGTTAACGATATTGATGTAAGAACGGACAACGGCAGTTTTTTCCGCCGGCGATTTAAATTCAATCCACGAATCTATTGGAACACGCTGTCCAGTTTTTAGATTATGCTTTAGAAAAACCGGGATAGTTTCCAGGTTGATTGAAGGCCATAACGCACCATAACTTTCCGGCCATTGCGGCTCAAGAATAATATGCCGGTCGTTAAGTTTTGTAACCTTCAACGCGGTAATTCTGGCGGTTATCTCATCTGTTGCGACAGTAACGCCTTCCGGTAGTAGAAAATGAAATGCAACATTGTCCAATTTTTTTTGCGCGTTTTTCGCGGATATTGTCCGCAATTGATTGCGAATTTCATTATTTGCGTTTTTTACATTAAACAGCGTACGCAATACAGTTTGATCGGATGGCAAATAAATTTCTTTATTTGGGTAATAAAGGAATGCTTTCTCACTGCCTGGCGCGACAATTTCAATGCCGGTATTGGCTGCAATGTCTCCGCGTTTTTGAACTGTCATCCCATATTCGTCGAACTTCTTCTGTTGCATAGCATAATGCAAATCTTCATTAATGCCAGTCAATTCATTAAAGCTGTCTGGATCATTAAATTTCCCACTGCTTATTTTGCTCCAAGTTTGCGCCGCTTGATGTCCGGGCTCGCCTTTGCCAGCCTGTTTGTTGCGGGCAACATTCAACATCCATTTATCATTTACGTCTGAATTCAAAAGCATGGACATGAAAGGAATTTTTACTTCTGCCGTCCAGCCGGAAGCGTCGCGGTCAACGACAACATCCCATTCCGGATTCCAGGATTTATCGTTTTTTCCGCCGCGAAACTCAATCGCATCCCATTTTGTACCGAGTGTATTGAAACAAAGATGCAAATAATTTGCCGACGTGTTTTGCGGGCTTAAGAATATTTCCAGGCTGTCATCCCGGAAAATAGCATTCTTGTCATGAACTGTTTCGTTGGCAACAATTTTAGCCGGATATTTTTCTTCACAACGAATCAATAAGTACAAATTTTTTGCGTCATAAACCGCTTTGAATTGCGTTTTTTTATTGGCTGTTTGGGCTGATTTTAAATCATAAAATGGCGTACTCCATTCTGCGGCTCGCCATGTTGAGTCATCCATTTTGGCATTCATTGCGGGGGGAGTCTTAACCTGTTCTGCTTTGTATGAAGAATGCGCCGCGCTTGCCCCGGTTAATTTTGGTTCTTCGCGTAAATATTGCAGAAGTTGCGAAGAATTGTCCGCGATAGCCGCATACGCTGATTCGTTGTTATAGATGCCATCATTAAATTCCCAAAGCAGAAACCGTATCTTTTTTTTGTCTTTTTTGACGGATGCTGACAACGCAATTGAATCTTTGCCGTTCAAAGTGCAGCGGTCAATTGTTTGCGGGTCAAACATGATGGCGCAACTGCCATACGCCGGCTCTTGATCATAAAGCAACACCCAGTTTTCGTCTTTATTTAAGCTTGCAACAATGTTAGCTTGGTGGTTTATCGTTCTAGTTGCAGTATGAAAAATACGGTTGAATGGTACTTTTATCTGTTTGCCATCTTTCTTGACTGATCCCGCATGACCGGGGGCGCAATTAAAAACTATGGTCAAATCATTAACCGGTTGATTGAATTCGCTCAGGTCAAAAGTAAAGTCGAAATAGTTGTTGTCCTTCGATACATGCACAAACAGTAATATGTTGCCAGCACTACCGCAAGGAAACGTTATTTTCACGGTTATTGCTTCAAATGTTTTGTCAATATATTCAAATGTCGGAACGGCGGACAGATGTTTGTAAATATACTGATTTTCACCATTAAGTCTGAAATCAAATAATCCGCTCATTCGCCAGTTCCTCTGGAAAGTGGCAATCCCGAACGGCAAATACGGATAGCCCGAGCCACGAGTTGATTCGCCTTTTTTATGGATGTAAATTATGCCTGTTCTGCCCATATCAGGAGAATTTACGCCGATTTCCCGTTTAGTAAACTGCTTCGTTCGCTCGGTCTTGCCGTAATCAATCCAACCTGTGTCGTTGAAACTTATTGCAGACAAGGCAACAGCAGTAAATAAAATGGTTAAAGCAGACAAAACTTTCTGGAGCATTTTATGATTCCTTAGATTTTCAATTTGTGAGCACTAATTTTAGCGCAAATCAGGATTATTTCTCAGACACTATAACAAAATTACAATAATCGTTATTTTCGGTCCCAGTAGGTAACTGGGCCTTCAAATTTTTTTCTGGCGTTATTTTCAGCGCTTACATGCCCATCAACCCAGACGACATTTACAGCCCCGAGGTGGCGAGTATAGTCCATCATAAAGTCACTAGTTGATTCCGGCTGTATCAGGCAACGGGCCCCGGTGCTGGTACGGTGCATGCTGTCTGCAACACTTAATGTTTCTGACGGACGTTTTACCTGATTTAGCTTATATGTTTTGTCTCTGTCCGCAACTGCTCCATCAAGGTTTCGCCCGATATAATTATGGTTGTACCCATAAGTCAAGTAGTACCACCGGCCTTTGTCTGTTGGAACTGGAATGACAGTTTTAGTGCCTGTGGAATAGTCGTTGTATTTTATTGTTTTGGGAGCGCTTGGACAGTAAACAACTTTTGTTGTTAGGTATTTACCGTTCCATAAAGTCCAGCCCCAGTAATTTTGATCAGTTGTCTGGCCTGCGTAAACAAGCCGGTCGCCGTTGTCGCCGCTGTACATCAACATTGCGGTGCCGATTTGTTTCAAATTAGAAGAACAGTTAATGGCATGCGCACGGTCTCTGGCTTTGTTCAATGCTGGGAGTAACATGGCCGCTAATATCGCTATTATCGCGATAACAACGAGGAGTTCAATAAGGGTGAAAGTGCTTGTAGCGCAACGAGTTGTGACTTTTTTTGCTGGTTCTTTTTTCATGATTGCGATCTCCGTTTTATGGGTTGTTAATTTGTTTGACTGTTGTTGTTTTCAGTTATTAATGTGACGACTGACAATGGTTTCAGAGAGAGCTTCATTCCTTGTTTGAAAATAATAGTGTCTCCTTTTAAGTTTTTAATTTTAGTTCCGTCTTTTATATCATTGGTGAAAATTTCCACAGTTGTCTCGCGGTTGCCGCTGTTGGTCAGGAATAACATGGTTTGTTGCGGTTTTGTGCCTGACCGCCAGCAGGACCCGGTAACTGCCGGACATTGTACAGCAGTCGGCTTGCCGCTTTTCCAGTAGTTTATTTGATGTTCCGGCGAATCTTTGATGATTGGATTAGCCAGACGTTCGCCGTAAAGCGAAATCATAATAGTTTTACGCAACGTGTTTTCAACGGCTTTCAAAAAGTCCATTGACTGTTTGTTTTCCGGCTTCAGGAGCGCGGCAATTGTTCTGGTAGTGAAAAATGATCCCGGTTTGAAGCCAATATGCACTGAATTGGAGAGTACTTGAGCAAAATCACCCGGATTTTTTAAAGTTTCCGGCATAATGTAGCATTCATGCATGGAAACGTAATCATGATAGACCGTCTGGAACAGTGGAACAATATTATATCTGAAATATTCAGGGTAGGCGGCATAAACATCTTCAATTGCGCCGATATAAATTTCATTGATGTTTTCACTGTAAAGAATTTTTCCGGGATTGGCTTTCCTGATGTCTTCCAGAATTTTTCTGGAATCGCGCAACCAGTAGGGTCCGAAACCTGGCAGATGACCGTGATTTTTGCTCCAGCACGGATAAACCGCCGCCACCAGTTGATCAACGTACTGACCGTCAGTTCCGTAATGTTGCAAATTACGATTGGCTAGTTCCAGCCAGGCGTCATGCCACTTTGTTGTAGTGCGACACATTGGTTGTAAACAACGCTTTCTAGTAACGCCTCTTTCCTCAATTTTTCCCCACTGTTCAATATACGATTCTGCGGATTTGCCGTTGTCCGGCGCCATCGCGTTGTTTGGCAACGGCAGAGAATACGCAGGTGCAAATTCTGCAACTGCCTTCGAATATTCCGTGTCAATTAAATTGACGTTCATATAAGGAAACATGTGCAGACGATTAGCTTGCATTGCGATTAATTTTTTGTACCCGCTTGCGTCTTTTGGCGGAAAGTATTCTGGAACATTTTCATCAAATCCCCAATGTTGCCATTGAGTCAGGAAGACCCCGATTTCTGTATCCGGGAATTCTGCGGCAAATTTTTCTATCAGTTTTCCACTGCTTTTATAGTCAATCGCGGTCAACCAGAGCGAATTTTTGGCAAACCATGGAGCCAAACGTTCGTCTTTCAGCCGTTGTGCAATCGTATTATCTTTGCACCACCATTGTTTTACTGCCCATTCACGGTAACGTTTTGCCGCCTGATACCAGCCACCGGAGAAACTTGTCGTTATTATGGGATATTGTCCATTCCAAGCAACTCCAGGCATTCCGGTATTTGACGGAAAGTGATATACTGCAAAAAGCATTGCTTTGCCGCTGCAGGCTCCAGATACATCGCTCTTAGATACGGAAAAGTCTTTGATGTAACCTTCCGGATCCTGCGTCCACAGCATGAAGCCGTTCTGTCCGATGGCGTAAATAATCATCTGCATTGACTGGAACTTGTCACCGTAAGTCCCAAACCAGATGGCATTTTTGAAGCGCGGCCGGTTCCCCGCCTGTTTGTCCGGCATTTTCGACGGACAGTCTAAAGCAATTCCCGACTGATAAGGCCAGAGTAGTTTCTCATCCGGCGCAGTGACAGTTGGCGCTGCCAGCGTGGGATACTTTACCGAATAAACGCCATAACCCGCTGCCGGAGTGACTTTGATGTTCCAGGATATTTCTTCAGAATTAACTTTATTGATGCTGACTTTTACCTTTGCCTGGGGATATGACGCTTCGCCGTTTTTATCCAAATCAGGCCACTTTCCGGCAATCTCAAATTTGTTGTTGTAATCGCCGTTTTGCCATAACGCGATGCGGAATAACTCAGGATAGTCAGAAATGAAATTCTTGCCGCAAGCCGTGACGGCAATCGTTTTCAGACTGTTTGTTCCATTGAACAGTTCTTCTGCGCCG
>Ga0172380_10008032_pt1 | contig 11700 bp, 13 predicted proteins | sample Leawe162metaG_FD_119747 | JGI IMG/M metagenome (GOLD analysis project Ga0172380, IMG submission 119747) | Leachate microbial communities from a municipal landfill in Southern Ontario, Canada - Leachate well 162 metaG | ecosystem: Engineered > Solid waste > Landfill > Unclassified | place... | reverse complement strand
GATAAGGCATTAGGAAAGCATTTAAGGCCGGATGAATATGAGTTCGCACCGAAAATACTGACATTGGATAACGCATGGGAAGGGGACGATGAGGGCGTTATCGGATTAAGACAAGGATTGGCTTTTAAGATTTTAAGAACATTCGCCAAAAACGACAATGATCTTCAGGTCGCTACTATGCTGGCCTCTTTAGAAGATCAGGAAAAGGCGGACGCTGTTTTTATTGATGCTGGTTATGGGACGGGTGTTGTCTCTTGTGGCAAGTCATGGCGGCGCGAATGGAAATTGGTTTGGTTCTCGGAGAAATCCACAGATCCTGGCTGCCTAAATAAACGGGCGGAGATGTATAAAAACGGGCGTGATTGGTTGAAAGACGGCGGCGCAATCCCGAATGATCCGGTTTTGTATTCCGATATTATCAGCATTGAAACCGTTGGCCGGTCAGATGGCCTGATTCAGTTAAAGAGCAAAAAAGACATGAAGGCGGACGGGTTGCCTTCACCGGGTAGGGGCGATGCATGGGCTTTATCATTTGCTTATCCGGTCCAGGCGAAAGCAAGACGGCGCGAACCTAAGCACATGGAGCAAGCTCCTGAATGGAATCCGCATGATAATTAAAAAAGTAACTATAGACGATCTGCCTGCAATTATTGAAATGGCAAAGGCTTTTCATCAGGAAAGCGACGCGCGGAAATACACATTGACCGAGGAGAGAATCAAAGAACTGACCGCGCTAATCATATCAACGGGGTTGGCGATATTGGCAGTCAAAGACGGTGAGGCCGTGGGAATGATGGGCGCAATGCTTCAAAAGAATGTGTTCTTTGATGAGCTGATGGCCGGTGATTATTTGATTTATGTCAAACCGGAACACAGGGGAACGGAAGCGGCTCAACTGATGATTGATTATTACATTCAGTGGGCAAAGTCGTTCGGCGCAAAGTGCATCGGCATTGACATTGAATCAGGCATTAACGACGAAAGAGCAATCAGTTTCTATAACAAAATGGGATTTAGAACAACAGGTTATCACATGAAATTGGAGGAAATGTAACATGGGAAGCAGAGGATCAACACCGAAAGTCCAGCCGTATCAAGCACCACCGGCAACCAATGATCCGGCCCTGGAAGCGGCATTGGAAAAAGAAAAATTATTGGCGCGGAAACGTAAGGGCAGACAGTCAACGATATTGAGCGACCAGACAGGAAGCTCTGAAGATATACAGAAAAAAACTTTATTAGGAAGTTAAAACGGAGGGTAATATGAAAAAGATTTTTGTTATGTTCATGGTTTTACTGATGGCCGGTTTCGCGTTTGCGGGGCCGAGGGGACCTTTTCCGAATAAACAATTTGGACAGGATTTAGGTAAAGACGGACGGTCTTATAATGACCTGTATTTATCGGATAACATCGTCTTTGAAGGTAATACGTCCGATGCGTATGAAACGACATTTGATGTAACGGAAGCAACCGCGGACAGAACAATTACGTTCCCCGATTCTTCCGGGACAGTGGTTTTGACCGCAACCGGCGCAACCTACTCATTTGAGGGAGCGACTGCCGATGATTATGAAACAGTGCTTTCAGTGATTGATCCGACGGCGGATAATACAATTTATTTCCCTGATGCTTCCGGTCTGGCGGTTCTGTCTAGCGGCGTAGCACCCGAAGCGGCAAAATCATTTATCGGCATTGACAACGGGCTGAAGTTTGAAGGCGCTACTGCTAATGATTATGAGGTATCATTGGATGTTGCTGATCCCACCGCTGATGTTATTTATCGACTTCCTGCGGCTACGGCAGGAACTTACGGGCTAATGTCCACTGCTTTGGCGACCAATGCGCCCAATGTTGATAATTCTGTAACGGGCGGAAGCAATTCGCTGATATTCGAGGGTGAAAATGAAAACGCTTTTGAAACCATTATTACTCCTACTGATCCCACTGCCGACAGGACCATAACCCTGCCTGATGCGTCTGGTTCGCCGGTTCTTTCAACTGGTGTCCCGCAGGCCCTTAATTCCTTTTGGGGCGCAAGTAATTCGATTGTGTTTGAGGGCGCCACCGCCGATGAATTTGAAATATCATTGGTTCCTGCTGATGCGGCGGCTGATGCTACCGTAACTGTTCCGGCGAAAACCGGAACGATTGCTTTATTGACCCAGACCGTAACGGCTAAGACTCAGGCCGATACGCCTGTAACGGTTTCCGCTGGTGATGCCGGACAGATTTATGACAATACCGGCGCTGGCGGTGCAGTGGTTTTTAATATCCCCGAAGCGTCAACAGTTATTGGAAAGTCCTTTACGTTCTGCGTGACGGCGGCCCAGAACCTTGATGTGAACCCGGCGGATGGCGATACGATTCTTGGCTTGACCGATGCGGCCGGAGATGCAATCCGCAACGCTACCTTGGGCGGTTCGATAACATTGACGGTGCTGGATGCTGCGAATATCGTCGCCACGGCGTATCAGGGAACATGGAGCGACGTAAATTAATTTTATCCCCTGAAGCTGGCCGCGTAAGTCCTTGATGGCGGCGGCCAGCCCCCCCCCAGGGATTTGAGGTCGAAATGACTGAAGAAGCATTGAAAAAATTGATAACTTCCCGGCAATCGAAGCTGGAAACCAACAGAAGCCAGATTGAACCGATTTGGACATCCGTCGCGGAATTGGTCAACATCGGATTGGGTGACATAACCAACAGGGGACAGAGCGACAAGACCTTTGGCGATTTAGGAAGGAAGGCTTTTGACGGCACAGCCATAGGCGCGGCTGTTCTGGCGACTTCAGGAATCCACGGTTATCATGTGTCTCCTTCGTTTCCGTGGTTCAATTACGTCATGTCGCGGGAAGTCCTGAACAAAGTCCCCGAAATCAAAGAATGGTTACAGGCCGAGGAAGCGGATGTCTATTCTGCGCTGAATAATTCCAATTTTTATTCAGCAATGTGGGATTTTATTTATAACGGATTCACCGTTGGTTCGGTGGCGATTTACGGGGAAGAGGATATTGAAACCGGACGGCTGGTCTTTGAATCCATCCATCCGCGTGAAGCCTATTTTGAGGAAAATAAATTCGGTGAAGTGGATGTGTTTCACCGGAAACGCAAAAGAACAGCAAGACAACTTGTTCAGAAATTCGGAAAAGATAATCTTCCCGAAGCCGTAAAATATGCTTACGAGAATGACCCGTTTAGTGAATTTGAGCTTATCCATGCCGTTTTCCCACGGGAAGAATACGACGACCGGAAGAAGGACGCGAAGAATAAAAAATTTGCTTCAGCATGGTATCTTACCGGATCTTCGAAGATTGTCTCCGAGGGTGGCTATGATGAATTTCCCTATAAAGCGTGGCGGTATATGCGGTCAGGAAATACCGTTTATGGGCTGTCCCCTGCTATTCTGGCACTGTGCGACATTAAGGGTGTTAATATTATATCTAAAACCATGCTTGGCGCGGCTCAGTTATTCCTTGATCCTCCCCTAAACGTACCCTCCGACCTGATGGGTAAGGTTCAATGGAAACCGAGGGGACTGAACCCTTACGATGACCACAATAAGATTATTCGCCCTGCACAGACAGGCGGCACGTTCCCGATCGGCATTGACCGCGAGGAAAAGATACAGGCGGCCATCAAAGAGCGATTCCATGTTGACACATTCCTGATGCTGGCGAATCTTGAAGGGCGCGGACAAATGACCGCTTATCAGGTCAGTGAAATGATGGGCGAGAAAGCGGCTATATTGGGCGCAGAACTGGCACCGCTGAATACCCAGATGGATGCTATCCTTGACCTTGCTTATTTCATTCTGGCGGCAAAGAACCCCGAAAACGGGGGGTCAATTAATCCACGCCCCGATGTGCTTTATGAACTGGCTCTTGAGGGTGATAGTTTTTCGCCTCTTTATCAGGGACCGCTGGCTCAGGCACAAAGACGGTTATTAAAAACACAGGGAATTCAGGCGGCGATGGAATTTGCCGCGCCTATCATTCAGGCGTTCCCTCAAGCGGCGGACAATATTGATGCCGATGAATTGCTAGTGGAAGGCTTGAGATCGTTTAACTTCCCGCAAAACGCAATAAAACCGAAAGACAGAGTGGCATCGGAACGACAACAAAGAGCCGAAATGATGGCGCAAGAGAGCGAAAAACAGGATATGTTAGATGCGGCGCCGGCAATCAAGACGGCGGTTGAAGCGGACAATGCGGCAGGCGGGGCGTTATCCGGCGCAATAGCGCAAAACGCGGGAGGCTTAATAAATGGATAAAGAACTTGTCAAAAGATACCGCAATGTATTTACAGTCCATGATGGGCTGTTTGTTCTGGCGCATATGCTGTCAGAGCTTGGGTTTTTTGATGACATTGACGTTAATAACCCAAAAGAAGTTGCGCTTAAACTGTACGGCGCAAGGTTATTAAAATTAATTGGCGGCGGGGATATTCAGAGAAATGCCTTTGACGCTTTTATTAAGATTCTGGCGACACAAACTCCGGCGGTCAACAAGAAACCTGAAACGCTGGATGACATGATGGGAGAAAGTAAAAAAGAAGATTAAAAAATTAGGGTTTTTCCTGTGTCCGGCCAGATATAGGAATTTGTTGCCCTAATCAAAACCAATTTAACTTTAAGGAGGAATTTTAAATGAGTGAAGAAAGCCAAAACAATGCCGGAGGAAACGAGGGCGGAGCTAATGGCGCGGAGAATCGCCCACAATGGATGGCATCATTACCGGACGCCTACAAACAGCATGACGGATTTGCACAGTTCAAGGAACCTTCCGAGGCATGGAGCAAGTTCGATTCGTTGTTAAAGGCCGAAGGGTCAATGATTACGATTCCTGGCAAGGACGCGAAACCGGAAGAAGTAGCAGCGTTTTATACAAAAATAGGCCGTCCCGAAAATATGGACGGGTACAAAATAACCAAACCCGCGGATTTACCTGAAGGCGTTCCTTACGATCCGGCCATCGAAGCCGAGTTTAAGAAATTTGCCCATGCTGAAAATCTGACCGCATCACAGGCCGAGAAGCTTTACGGCTGGTATTACGGCCTTGTTAAAAACGGTCACACTTCAGAGCAGGCAAGACTTGAGAAAGCGCAGGGCGAAGCCATTGACAAACTCAAAACCGATTGGGGCGCAAAGTTCGACGGTAACAAAGAAATAGCCGTTAGAGCTTTCAAGGCTTTCGGCAATGAGGAAACGGCGGCCCTTCTGGATAAACAGGTTGATGGTGTGAAATTGGGCGATCATCCGGCATTTATCAAGTGGTTTCATTCAATCGGCACGAAGATCATGGACGATAAGGCGACCTTTGGGAAGGACGGCGGGGTAGGCGGCGACACAGTTGAGGCCAAGGAAAGAGAAAAGGCCAAACAGATGTTTCCGTCTATGAACAAATAAAAAGAAAGGAAAACATTAAAATATGTCAACTTTAACTACATATTACGGCCTTGTTGAACAGGCCAAGAGATTGGACCCCGATGGAAAACTGTCTACCATCGTTGAGGTTCTTAACCGCGAAATGGGAAACATTCTGGCGGAGGCTCCGTGGCTGCCGTCGAATGATACCTGGACAAACAAAACCCTTCGCAGGGGCACACTGCCGAGTTCCGCACGGCGCAAGCTGAATCAGGGCGTTGCAAAAAGCAACTCACGGACGACCGAAGTCATGGATGTCATCGAGATGCGCGAAGTCTATGCCGAGTACGACAAAGACTATATTGATGCTTTCCCGGAACCCGGCAGGGCCAGACTGATGGAAGCCGAAGCGTTTCTGGAAGGTCTGGGACAGGATTTGGTTTCGGATATTCTTTATTGCAATTCCTATGCCGATCCTGATGGTATGCACGGCCTTGCTCCGCGTCTGGACACCGTTGACAGTGAGTTTGTCATCAACGCGCGTGGCAGTTCGGCAGTAACCAGTATTTTTGTTGTGACTTGGGGCGCGAATTACGCGCATTTTATTTACCCGAAGAACATGGCGAATCTGGGCATCAAGCATACCGATCTGGGCGAAGTGACGATCACCGACGCGACAACTTCCGCACCCAATACAAGCCAGTTTCAGGGATACAGAGACCATTTTCAGGTGAAATGCGGGCTTGTTGTTCGTCATCCGAAGTGCATCGGGCGTATTGCCAACATCGAATCATCCGGCAGTTCCAACACGTTTGACAACAATGATCTGGTTACGTTGTTGAACAACATGAAGATTGACGCTTCCACCCGTATCTATTGCAACCAGACGATCAAGACGCAGGCGGAAATCCTGATGCTGGACAAATCCAATATGTACTGGACGTCGGGCAAGGATGCAATCGGTGGTGAGCCGTTTATTGCGTTTAGAGGCATCCCCGTGCGGATGATTGACAAGGATATCCTGTTGAACTCGGAAACAGCGATTTCCTAAGATTTAAAGAAGCAACACAAAATAAAAAAGGAGATAAGTATTATGCCTATAATGGATAAAGAATTAACACTTTGCGAGGGATTGGATATTGCCGGTGTGTCGGGAACCGATACGACCAGCACCTACGAAATATACATCCCGCAGGTAAAAAACCACAAAGGGACTGCTATTGATGACAGTCCGAATAACAGCGGTAGATTGTTCTGGAATGCTGTTGTTGAAGACGCTGATTTGCTGGCCGAAACTGACGGATCAACAATTAAGTGTGATCTCTGGTGTCATTCGGCAACCGGTGCAGTTGACAGCGGGTCGATCATTCTGACGAAAACCATTACCGCCAATACGCCGACCGACCACCCGGACGGAACGCTGTTGTTCAGCCTTCCCCTTCCGGCAGGTACGCTGGATCAGTATTTTGAGGCGGAGTTCACCATTGGAGTACAGACGCTTTCCACGGGCAAGGTAACATCATGGATTGGCGGACCTGTTCAGCAGGGCGAATAAAAGTTAATTAATCAACCTCCTTCAAAACCGAGGCTGGGCGGTATATCCCAGCCTATTAAAAACAAGAGAGGTCATTATGAAATTCAGAGCGAAGGTTAATTGTCAGTTTGACAACCGAATTTATAAGTCAGGCGATGTTATTGATTACAGCAAGGAAATCGTCAAATGTCCCGACTGTGAAGGCAAGAAGAAAATAGACGGCAAACCGTGCTTCAGATGTCAGGGAACGGGAAGAATATCCCCGCCTCATTTCTTCACAGAGGTTAATCCTGTTGCCGAGGCCAAAGCAGAAGCGGAGAAAGAAAAAAGCGAGGCCGAGGAAATTGAGGAAATCCGCAATGAAATGGAAGCAAAAGGCGCGGCATATGACCGCAGATGGAAACTCCCCAAATTAAAAGACGCTTTAATCGCCGCTAAAAGAGAGGGTAAAAAGGAAGAATAAATCATGGCCTCACAAGTAGCAATTTGCAATCTGGCATTGTTGAAGTTCGGGTCAATTACAATTACTTCAATTACTGAAGATACCCGCGAAGCTCGGGCGTGTCATTCACTCTGGGAACTGACAAGGGATGATCTACTTTATTCCTATCCGTGGAAGTTTGCTTTATTGCGTTACACGCTGGGCGCTCCATTGGCGGCCGCTCCTGAATTTGAATATGATTATCAATACACCTTACCGGCTGACTGCCTAAGAGTTTTTGAGATGTACGAATCAACGGAGAATTGGACAGTGGAAAATGGAGTTTTCCTTTGTAACCGGAACAGCGCGGACGAAGATATTCAAATCCGATATATCGCACAGGTGACGGACTTAACAAAGTTCAATCCGGCTTTTGTGAAATGTCTAGCAACTGCGCTGGCCGCCGAACTTGCTCCTAAGCTCAAAGACGATCCAAAACTGCGGTTATCGCTTCTGCAGGAACTTCAGATTGATGTCGCCACAGCTTACAAACTTGATGCGATTGAGGGCGAACCAGTTAAAAATGAGGATGAGCAGTCTTTAGATAACGGTAATTACAGTTGGCAAAAAGAAGGGCGTTAAATGGGGATTCATTTAATACAGACAAGTTTTTGCGGCGGTGAATGGTCGCCGCTTCTTGAAGGCCGCGTTGACCTTCAGAAATATTCAACTGCCATGTACCGAATGGAAAATTTTGTTATTGTCCCTCATGGCCCCGCTACTTTTCGCACCGGATTCAGATTTATCGAAGAAACTAAAACGTCTGCCACAGCGTCAAGGTTAATTCCTTTTGTATACAGCGTTGATGATGCTTATGTCTTAGAGTTCGGAGCAATCTATATCCGCGTTTACAAAACACAGGCGCAGGTTCTTTCCGGTGGCTCGGCTTATGAGATTGTTTCGCCTTACGCCGCCGCCGATGTTGCAAAAATACGTTACACGCAATCCGCTGATGTCCTATATCTATTTCATCCTTCTTATGCTCCGCGTAAACTATCCCGCGTTTCAGATACGGATTGGACGCTTTCAATTATTAACTTTCGTCCTCCGCCTACGTCTGAAGTGGGAAGTAGCCCAGCAGCAACATTAACGCCTTCAGCAACCACAGGTGAAGGAATAACCTTAACCGCAAGCGTTGGCGTATTTCTTGAAGGTGATATTGGAAGAACGATAACATCAGGAACGGCCAGAGCATCCATAACAGGGTTCACTTCAACAACTGTTGTCACCGCGGATGTCATAGATGATTTTGCTGATACATCCGCCATTGCATCTGGTTCATGGACGCTGGAAGGTTCGCCTAACGCAACTATCGCGCCGTCGGTTAACAGCCCTGAAGGTGCAATCTGCACAATAACGTCAAGCGGCGAAACTGAATCAATTACAAATCTTATTACCGTTGGGGGATCTGATTGGGTGGCGTCAGCTTCGGGAACGGCTGAATATTACCTTAAAAGCGCGGCGGCAGGCTATCAATCGGCAATACCCGACAGAGTTTATCTGGAAGGAGATGAGGCCGCATCAGGTGTCTTAGGAACTCTCGGTGAAAAGCAATGGGGATGGGGAGATAATGACACTCTTGGATATGATACTATTTATGTAAGATTGCACAGCGGAGGTAATCCTAATTCATTAAGTAACGCTGATGACGTAAATTGCGCTGCGGTTGGCGCAGGAATAGACGTATTCCGTTCAACCGATGTTGGAAAATACATTCGTTTGAATGGTGGCTTTGTCAAAATCACAACCTTTACTTCGGCAACAGAAATCAAGGCTGAAATCATTAAGGAAATGACCAGCACCTATATTGCATGGGCAACAGGCACATCTTATTATGTCGGCAATACGGTTGTTCATAATGCTAATTATTACAGGTGCCTTGATGACCATACGGCGGGAACTTTCGCCACCGATCTTGCGGCCGGAAAGTGGACACTTACCTCAAGCAGTAATGATAAGACTTTGCTGTGGACACTGGAAGAAGAAATCTGGAATGCTTCAAATGGCTACCCTTCTTTCGGAACTTTCTACGAAGATCGGCTTATCACTGCCGACGATGAAAATATCAGGGGTTCCGTGTCCGGGGATTATGAAAACTTTACCCCGGGAACGGATGACAGTGATTCTCTTGATTTCACGATTATGGGAAGACAGGTCAATAAGATTCAATGGCTGGAACCGAGAGAAAGTTTGATTGTCGGCACAAACGGCTCAGAGTGGAAGTTAGGACCGGAAAGCACAACGGAAGCTCTCACTCCTACAAATGTAAGCGCAAAACAGCAAACCAATTACGGATGCGCTGATATTATGCCGGTGACGGTCGGGCATTCAACCTTGTTTGTCCAGAGAGCATTGAGGAAAATAAGAGAATTTACCTGGCAACTGGAAACGGAAGGATACGTTGCTCCGGACATGACTCTTTTAGCGGAACATATTACCGCTGGCTATATAGCAGAAATTGACTTCCAGCAGGAGCCTTATTCAATCCTTTGGGTAAGACTGGTAACGGGCGACCTTGTGGCCATGACTTATTTAAGGGATCAGGATGTTGTTGGATGGCATAAACACCCCATTGATGGAATTGTTGAAAGTATCGCGGTAATTCCCGGCACTGGATATGATGAACTGTGGGCGATAATCAAACGGACAATTAACGGGTCGGATGTCCGATATGTCGAAATGCTGGAAGAGTTTTTCACTGATGACGCTGATACTTTTGAAACAAATAAGGGCTTAAACGCTTTCTTTGTGGATTGCGGGAAAACTTATAACGGCGCGGCGGCAACCACAATTACAGGGGCAGACCATCTTGAAGGTGAAACGGTCGCTATCTTAGCCGATGGCGCTATTCGTACGTCTCAAGTCGTATCAGGTGGCCAGTTCACGCTTGACCGTTCAGCTTCGGTTGTTCATTACGGGTTGCCTTACACCGGAATCCTTCAGACCATGCGGCCGGAAATGGGTTTTAAAGATGGGACTTGGCAGGGGAGAGTTAAAAGAATTTCAGGGGCTACGGTGCGCGTTCATAATAGCGGGACTTTTAAATTTGGCAGGGATTTAACTCATTTAGATTCTGCGCTGTTTAAAACTTCCGACGTGGCAATGGGAACTCCGCCGGCACTCTTTACCGGCGACAAGCCCATCGGATATGAAGGCACTTATGACACCGACGCAAGGTTGATGATTGTTCAAGACAAACCACTTCCTTTGACTGTTTGCGCGATTATTCAGGAGGTCGGGTAATGATAAGACCTGCCACCATGGACGATATAGAGGTTATTCTCGATATGATTAAAGAGGACTGCGAAGAAATGGGATATCCTTATAATTTCTCGCACATGAAAGAACAGATGTTATCTTTTATATCACTGGAATGCCCTGTTTTTATCAATGAACATAAAGGACAGCCGGTCGGAGTAATCGCGGCAATCGTAGCCCCGAACCTGTTTGATCCCGCTATTTTGGAAGTTAGAGAATTTATCTGGCACGCTTCAAAATCATTGGCTCGCATTGGCCGCGCAAGGGTGATGGTTGAATTACTTGACTATATTATTGATTTAGCAAAGAAAGCTAAAATCAATCTTCATGCTTCATTGCCGGTTGATGAAAAGACGGAATCATTAAAAGATTTACTGATAAGGCGTGGTTTAAAGTTGACAGAATATTATTTCAGGTTGGAGTTTTAATAAAATGGCATACGCAACAACTACATATCTGGCAATAGCAACAGTAGCGGCGGCGGTAGCATCGGCCGGCACAGCGGCTTATTCAGCCGATACATCGCGTAGGGCTGGAAATCAGCAGGCCGATTATAATGCCATCGTAGCCGAAGAAGATGCGAAGGCGGCAAAGGCAAGGGCCGAATACGACGAAAAAGCCCATCGTGAAAACGTCCGAAAAATCCTTGCTACTCAACGGGCTTTGTATGGGAAGTCAGGCGTGTCAATGGAAGGATCGCCCCTGATGGTCATGGAAGATACCCAAAAACAGGGCGAACTTGACGCTCTGGCTATTCGTTATGGCGGGGATGTAGCATCGGCCAGAGCAAGAAGTGAGGCCAACGTGGCGAAAATGACCGGACGAAATAACGCTTATGCGGCAAAGGCCGGATATATGCAGGCAGGATCAACATTGTTAAGCGGGGCGGCAAGTGCATCCAAATACAGTAAATAGAGGGTAATATGCCTAGAATTCCACTTTACACACGAAAAGAGAGCGTCCCGGGCGTAGGCGGAAACGTGCCGATGAACAATAGCGGGGTAGCCGCAGCCAGAGAAATGGGCAACGCTGTTCAGGGCTTTACGAATGAGTTTGCTGATTTG